>Ga0056128_1002743_pt1 | contig 21105 bp, 15 predicted proteins | sample WorMetLIZISLAND2_FD_71113 | JGI IMG/M metagenome (GOLD analysis project Ga0056128, IMG submission 71113) | Marine gutless worms symbiont microbial communities from Max Planck institute for Marine Microbiology, Germany - Olavius geniculatus... ... | reverse complement strand
GCAACATCATAGTCAGAAGTTACAGCAGATGTTCAAAGTGCTGTCCCTTTACTCGAACACAGGCCCGGAGACGTCTTCTCCATTCGTCGATTGCATCATCGACAATGGTCTGCTGTAGGCCAGACCAGACCTCCACCAAGCACTGCTTCAGTTCATCCTAAGCTGGTGCCCCGTTTTATGAAATATCGTAAGCTCGTAACACACTACGATATTGAGTACCTTTTGACGATTTTCTCAGTTAATCATTATTATCATTAGGCACAGTTTGTTGGAGTTATTTCAAAACGTAATAGGGGTCCGGTTTTTTTTGAGACACAGTGTATATGGGCGGAGGGCCAGACCTTCGCATATTACTGCCGTAACCTTCCCGGCAGTGAAGCCGGTACCAATTTGTACTGCTTGGTGGACAGTGGCACGTGTGTGAACAACTTGCCTAAGGTCATTTACCTGGCAGTGTCACGGCGGGGAGTCGAACATGCGATTTGAGCGACCTCAGGATTACAAGTTTGGCACATTACTGTTAAACTACCAAGCCACACTAATACTTTGCCAAAAGTAATATTGACACAAATAAAACAACACAGAAAGGGGTAAAGACACAAAGACAATAACACAGCTTAAACACCTTAATGAGTCATGTAAAAGAATTAAGCATATTGGTTCGCTGGCAGAATATTCTAAGTATTTGTTTCACATTGCATTCACCTTCTACAAGTGTTGTGTGTATAATGTCATATTTTCAGCTCATCCAGCCTGACGCCTGGTCCTAACATTTCTACACGTATTGGTGGCAACACGCCAATGAACAACATGGACATGGAGAGGAGTGACAACAACCTGTTTACGACCAATCACAGCGATGCAGCTGCTGCATTCAACGTTACTGCCAGGCCTCAAGGAGGCAGCCAGTTCGGTCAACATTTGGTGTCTGATTCATCAGATGAGTGGTTTGAGTCAGTGGACGTACATCAGCTCACAAATACTGATAACTATCTACACGACACTGACCAACGGCAGTTTGTTCACTATGTGCCACCAGCTTACAATGGCGGTGCTGGTCAGACGAGGTCCATTTTTCGACCTCTTGACCGATTCACCACCAGGTATCAGTACCATCATAACCAGCAGTCAATGAGTGGACAGACTGTCGATCTTTGAGTCCAACTAACTCTCTAGTTTTTTACATCTATGCCTGAATTGTTTCATCATCATCACCAGTGTGTCGAATGAACATTTTTGTGTTTTTACCTTGTCTGTTCTATCCAGCTGTTTTTCGATTGCCTGTCTCCAGGATTATTTGACAAGTTATGAAGGATTTTGATGAAATTTGTTTGAGGATTGGGGTGTGGCCCAAGAAACAGTTGCTCATTTTGGCCACAAGGTGGATTATTGTATCGTCTAGGACTTTTTACAGGATTTTATATTCGTGTTGCAATTCCTATTGACTAAGGATAGACAGGAATTATGCATAATCGTTGCTGGAGTTTTGATCTCATTGTCATTATGATTATTACAGAATAATTGGTGGTTTTCCCTGACTGTCAGAAGAGTATTCTTGCTGTAAGCAGATGCCAAATCAACTGGAGGCGTCAGATCAACTTCATGTGCTTGTTTTATCATTAGTCAAGGAACTCTAGTGTTGTACACCGTGGCTCAAAAAAACAGCCAAAATTGTTTTTGGCATAACTTTGTCAAATTTAAACCAACTTTGACAATTTTTGGCATAAAAATGGCAAAGCCGATATTATTATGTATGATGCACTCATTTACACCTCACCTAATTTATGTCAACACACTACCGTGTGAAACACAAATGCTCCAAATTGTTACATTATACAGTGATTATTTGTATCAGATAGCTCACCTTTGCGTAATTCGACAGAGGGTGCGACGTGGTTTAATAATTTTGAAGTATTAAATATTTTATGCTGAAAACAGCAGACTACAAATAGCTGGCTGATGAGCTTAAAACACGTCTAATCGATGAGTGAATGCATTTGATCAGTCGATCATTGATTCTGCTATCAGCCATTGGCGTTGCATCTAAGCCATTGCATCTATGTATGCGGAGCACACTTTGGCATAAATTCTAATTTGCAATCGAGTTGTTATACAAACCTATAATTTGGTTAAATATTCACATTTTAGTGTATTTTGTGCCTAATTAACTCGTTACAGCATTTACTGACAAAAACTAAGCATTATGCAACAATTTGGAGCATCTATGTTTCACATGGTAGTGCATTGAAATAAATTAGGTGAGGTAGAAAGTGAGTGCACCTTACATAATTTCGTCGTCTTAACCATCAACATGCCAAAAATTATTAAAGTTAGTAAAAATCTGACAAAGTCATGACAAAAACAATTTTGACTTGTTTTTTTCTGAGACACGTTGCATATCATGTGTGTTAGTTTTGTGAGTTTGCAATTGGTCAACTTTATGCACTTTGTCGCTGAAGATGTTTTTTAGATGTTCTGATAGTCATTTCGTAGTACATTTTTTTCTGACTGATGTCTGAGTGAATGTATTTCAGTTGAATGCTTATCGTTTTTATTTATCGTTTGATCATGCTTTATCATCGTCATTTGTCATTCTGAACGTGTAAACATTATTTGTCACAACAGCTTCTTTATCTGTAGTAGTTTATTTTCATCAGTATTTTCGATAGAGGTCATAAGTAGCAGAGTCAGAGGTCAGATATATTAAGTAAACTGTTCTGTTTGTGATGTTTTTTTTGACCCACTGTCTGTTTTTAGTGTAAAATGCAGGAATATGATGAATGTGAGAACTGCATCTATCTTTCTCAGCACGTGTAAGCATTAGTTGCATTATTTTGTACTGTTGATGTTGTGTCATGTACGTGTTAGTTGTCAGCGATGCTGGAATTAATGTGGTCATTTATATTTGTTTTTAAATGCTTTTTGCTCAGATATGTTTTGCTGGAGCTTACTGTGTTGTGTGCAAAAATGCAGCAAGTCATAACTCGTTTATTTTAAATATGTGACACAATAATAATGTGTCTCATGTTGTTGATCACTATTTAATTGACACTGTTAGTTGGGTAAAAACTAATTTAGCCAGAAAAACTTACTGCCCCAGCTTAAGCCTTAACTTTGAAAAGTGGTGTAGTTAAACACAGATAGTGAAGAGGTAATTTAATTTCATAATTATAATGTACTAGTAGAAGTACATCCACATTGTATTGCTATATTTTTTATATTTGGTGACCGTCTAGGACTATCGAAAATTAGTTGCCAAAGAAATTCACAGATGTATGGGGTATTATGGGGTAAATCAAAAATTTAAAATTACAGCCAATAAGATTGTCAGTATACATAAGTTTATACACTGTTTAGCAGAATGTTCTGTTTTCGGACATACATGTACATGTATTTTTGATTCAGTGTATATTGTTCCATCAACAAGTTGATCCTGTTTAGTCGGGTATCATGCCTGAATTGGAAAACCGTCAAACTTTGCTGGCAAAACCCCCAGATTTTGAAGCAACTGATTATATTTATTCACTAATGTGGGAAACTTAGTCTCGAACGAGATTATGTTTAGTTGCAAGAGGCACTAAAAAAGAAAACACTCAACATGATCAGCAGCAGTAGCTGTAGTACATAACTTATTGGCTTTACAGTTGCATGGGAGCTAGAATTACGTTCTTTCGATGTGGTTACAACAGCTAGCAGCAATCTTTTGAATACATTTTGTAATTTTTTTCGGTAAGATAAAACACTACGCTTGTATGTATCGTCAGCTTAATGTTTTGGGTTGAATTTAAAATACTAAATTAGTTCATCTCTAAGGTTTAACAGGAGATTTATATGTCTTACTATTGTCCACTTTTTGCTAACTTGCCAACGCAGGCGCAGTATTGCATTTACTAGTCAAGTTCAAATTCATGTTTAATCTATGCTGCAGGTGCGCGTTTAATTACCTCGGTTTTATCTATGTAAACAGTAAACAAAACAATTGTGACTGTTGGCAGATTCATAATTCTTAGTTTAAATAGATGCATACAAATAATCTATTTCAGTTCGAGTTTTTTTGTTTGTAAGTGCATTGTTTTGGTTGCGATTATATTAGCAAACGCTGTAGTAATTTGTGCAAATTTTTGTTTTGGCTTGCGTTATCTTTTATCGCTCACAAGAGCATGTTATCCGATAGAGAAGAGTAAGCTTCTTCATCATCAGAGTTGAGTACAAACTTCAGTAAGTTGAAGGGTTTAGCACTTGCGTCGGGTGAGCACGGTCAACAGTGTGTTTAGTGTCGCCAGCAAAAGACAGTGTCCATGTAGGCAGTGGCGTATTTAGGATTTGGCAAAGGGGGGCCATGGCGAGCACGTGGAGCGCGAGCCTATAACGGGGGTCTGGGGGCGGAGCCCCCAGCAGGGTCCAGGGGCAGAGCCCTTGGTCGAGGGGTCAGGGGGGCTTTCCCCCCTGAAGCTTAAACACTTTGCTTCTGAATGTTCAAAGGAAACCGCAAATTCGAGCATTTTTCTGAAATTTGGAAACGTAAAAGACCATCAAACATTGTTGAATTTTGCATGTCTTGCTGGAAAATGGCAAAAAAACACGTTTTCATATAAAGTCACCTGTAAAAATTTTCATGGTCGGGCCAAAGGGGGGGCCATCGCACCGTGGCCCCCCCTAAATACGCCACTGCGTGTAGGTGGTTAAAATAGAAGCAAACTTCTGGCTTCTTCGAGACTGGAGTTGCCAGCTATAGTCAGGATCCGCTTAGCCACAGGACACGGTATTACTTTTGAATATAAACTAGCCAATGGAAAACGAAGCAAGCTAAAAATTTTGTAGGAAAATTAAGGCTGGTTTCTTGGATTATCTGATTTTAAGAGTTTTGACGATTGCCTGTGTAGTGATTTATTTGATGGTGATACTTGTTGTGGCATTCAGGTGTGGTTTGGTTTCCGAATGTTTCAAGACTAACTGAATTTTTTTACAAGTTTGTCTGTCTACAACAATGCCAAGCAAGAAGAAGAAGAAGCAGCAGGATTTTCAGAAAGTGAAACTGAAAGTAGGACGCAGGCTCCCTCGGCCTGCCAATGAGACGCGTACACAGTTCAAAGTTCGAGGAATTAGTATTAAGAGTCAGTTTCAGTCAGAACACTCGGAAGTATCACAGGCCACTGATGTGTCATCAGCAAACATCAAGGTTCTTTTATTCTGTCTGCTGGCATTTTACGATAATTAGTAACGTGTGATATATTAGTGTTGATTGCAGCGTTCGAAGGCAGCGTTGATGTAGCGTCAATAGCAAATAGAAAGCAGCATTAACCCTATAGCGTTTAAATGCTAGCATTCATGTAGTGTTGACGAGCGCATGGAACAAGAGATTCAGTGACCTCGTGTACATAGAGAAAGCGGCATTAACGCTATAGATGCTTTAGCGTTTAAACGCTAGCGTTGATTATAGACGCTGTAGCGTTTAAATGCTAGCATTCATGTAGCGTTGACGAGTGCATGGAACAAGAGATTCAGTGACCTCGTGTACATAGAGAAAGCGGCATTAACGCTATAGACGCTGTAGCGTGCTATAGCGCCTATAATCAACGCTAGCGTCTAAACGCTACAGCGTCTATAGCGTTAATGCCGCTTTCTCTATGTACACGAGGTCACTGAATCTCTTGTTCTGTGCGCTATTGACGCTACATGAACGCTAGCGTTTTAACGCTATCGGGTTAATGCCGCTTTCTATTTGCTATTGACGCTACATCAACGCTGCCTTCGAACGCTGCAATCAACGCTAATATATCACACGTTAATTAGTATTGCTTTTGTTTGTTTCTGTTAAAATGTGTACTTAGTAATGGATTATTCAGTTACTCACTCACTTATCGAAAAATTTGTATAACACCCTGTGTTGCAAATAAATCTGAACATTTTTACTCCTCTTGCACTACGTTCCTAACCTAGCAAAGAGGAGTATATGAGATCAGTGTAATATTGAGGACCGACCGACCGACCAACAACTGACCAACCGACGACCGACCTTTGTTCTTGGAAGAGCCTTCCTGGAAGAACTTCAAATGGCCATATCTCCATAACAGTGCTAGATAGATGCAAAGTCACTATGGTCCACCCATAGAAGTCGACCCCGGGAGTCGAATGGTCACGTGACTGATGACGTCACCTGACCCAAAAGGTCAAGGTCGTGACCCCATTATCTTTGAGATGCCATATCTCTGTAATGGTGCCAGATAGACGCATGGTCACTATGGACCACCCATGGGAAGTCGACCTCCAGGAGTCGAATGGTCACATGACCGATGATGTCATGTGACCCCAAAAGGTCAAGGTCGAGACCCCATTATCTTTGAGGCACCATATCTCCATAACAGTGCCAGATAGATGCATGCGTTGAGGTATAACAAGACAAATGGCAACTAGCATCATCGACCATTATTGGAAATTTTTCTTCTCAGTTCCTAAAATCGGGCAATATTTTATGAACTTCAGGGAGACAATTTTCCATAACGACTTCGATACCAGTCACTATTAGTATAATATTAAATGGGTCTTAATTAGATGCTGGGTCTCTAATACAAGCCGAAAGGAACGAAAAAGCTTTTAAAAGAATACAAATGAAATGATGCACACGAGCAGTACATTATATTGGTCACCATCTAATGATATTTCTTGCTTTTTGTTGATTTTCAAGTCTAAGTTTGCACTTTGCTTCTGTAGTGTGTACTTAAAGGGGAGATTTGGGCACTAGACCCACTAGTCAGAATTTGCATTTCAGGTTGTAGCCAGACTGACAAGCGTTCTGCTGGTACATGCATGGTATGCTGCTTAGAGTCTGCTGATATTGGCTGTTATTTTTTAGGTATTGATGGTGTGTTTTTTAATGATTTGTTGTTTTGTTTGATTTTAAGGAGCTAACAAAGCACTGCAGTCATCGGACGGCAAGTTTTCGTCTCAAGTCTGTAAGTGAATTATGCAGTGTGCTTTCGTCATCAACCGTTGACGCCAGTGCACATGTTGGTCTGTTGCTGGATTGTGTCGGAGCACTGTTTATCGACGATGATCGCAAAGTTCGCTTCGAGGCTCGGCGACTGTTGAAGATCATTTTTGAGCCACGGAAGTGTGTAGTGTCAGAAGTGTCGCCATTCTTTTCGCTGATGACGTCTCGTCTTTGCTGTGCAATGACACATGTCCACGAAGACATCCGGTTAATATGTTATTTCTGTTATCAGCAGCTTTATCTTTTGTCTCCATTGAGGAGGTTACATATTTTGTAGTAGCAAAAAAGATTGCAAAATAATGCAAATGTAAGGATTTATTCAAAATAATATCACATTCTGTATTTAGAGGTGCTTAGATATACTTGTGTGTGATGCCAGAAATAGGATGAGTATGATAAGGCTGTATCCTGGCTTTAATCGTAACATTGAACAGAAAGATAGTCATGTTTTTTATTCAGCATTTACAAACTTTTTATTTGTGTTACAAAAACATATTTTAGTGTTATTTTTAATGTTAGTAATGTATTGTGCATAGACTGGATTCACTGTTTATTCTTGATGTTCTATTGGCTCACTGTCCATCTCTTGTCGCCAGCTCAGCCGAACGTCTTCTGCCCAACCTGGTACGACTGATAGCCCAACCAGTAACCCAAGCATGCCAGCTTGGTGGTACCAACTCTTCTAGCCACCATGCACCGAAGTCCAGCACCACATCGTCATTAATAGTGAATCCTAACTCTCGGCTGTCAACACAGAAATGGCGAGTTCGCGTGCTTCGGCGTCTGGTCACATTCTTTGAAGCAGTTGTCGATTACTCTCGGCAGAAGTCAGTTGGTGATCCATCCGCTTCGTTGTTATCAGTTGTCATGGTGATGGATATGGCAACAACGCATCACTGTATTGAGTCGTCAGCGCACATCACACAGTCTTCACTGCATCAGTTTTTTCTCAGGTTTACACTATGTTAAAATGTATTTTTAATTGTACTATATACAAAAACCTCTGCAGGTCTTAGTGAAAGCTATGCATGTTGGTACAATATGGTGTGAAATTGATGCATTTGGATACAGCTGACAGTAGGTACAGTGCAAGAAAAGTGTCAGGGGTCATCAAAGATTATACGAGTGAAATTCATGAAACATCATAGATTACTTTGGACTTAAAGCCTATGTCGCGACTTACTATATCCAAACTAGCAACTTACATCCAACCGCATGCAAAACGCTGTTTTAGCTACTAGCTACTACCGATGTAGTTGATGTCGGGTAGTTTGACTCTGGAATTTTCTGGCATAAATGCACTCTGCCTCGCACTGCCTGCAGCTAAAAGTGGATGTAGGCTGGCTAGTTATCTGCTGCAGTCTCCATGTGCTAAGTAAGAATGCGCGATGCAAATAAACGAAATGCATCGGATGGTAAATTTATCATAAATGAAACATTTATGTTTTATTCATCAACTTTTAATGTATACTAGAATTAGTTTCAGTAGTTTAATTGACTTTCCAGAAATCATTCATGATGCATGAAATAATAGCAGCTGCTCCTTAGCAATGTTAGTTTACGTTGACAACAACTGACTAAATATTTACGACAGGTCACTAGAGTAACTAGAGTTAGTTTGGATGTAAGTGCCTGACTACTGTTACAATCGTTATGCATACCGACTTAGCAGTACATTCGACATAAATTGGTTTTAGTTTGGAACTAAAGTTATGATGTTGTTATGCATACGGCACCAGAAGCTTAGTGTACCGAGGATCGTAGAGACACAGAAATTGTGCCTATTACAGTGCAGTGATATTTGCTGTAAGTAAAAGTGTACCGAAAGTTAAAAAATAAGTTTATAAATTTTTGGTTAGCAGTAGGAATCAGTACGGTAATAGGTTCTTGCTTTTGGAATGCAGGCAGGTTAAGCAAACGTTGTGTTACCAGTATGTGTGCATGTATTGTTTAGGCCGTCACTGCATGCTGGCGTGAATAGTGGCTCTACAGCGTCAACTGGCACTCAGACGAAGTCTTGGTTGCAAAGCCTCTTACCTTTGCTCTTTGACTGCTGGTTTGAGTCTCGTCCAGTCACTTCCGCTGGTTAGTTGTACCATTTTAACTCTGACAGAATAACTATTGTACCAGGTGATGGCTTGGAGATTTATTTTGCAACATATTTGTTTTATTTGCATGTTTGCTTCTGCCAAACAATAATTATATGTTTTGGTCTGTCTATTCTGTCTGTTTATTTGTTTTATTTGTTAGCTAGATTGCTCAAAACATTGTGAACTGATTATGGTGAAATTTTGGGGAGGCTTGGGCATTGCCCAGGTAGTAAGTGATTAGATCTTGGTAACGATTCATATTCTTGTGCAAATGCTGTGTCGATATCCAAGATTTTTTGCCACTAGGAGATGGCAGCTTTATTCCTTTTATTTGTCAGGTAGCAGCACCATTTTGGTGCATGTTTGAGATGTCTAGATTGCTTCTGGTTTAAGTTGACATCAAGCATTTTTCTCCTGCTTTTAGACCACCGATTAGAGACCTGGAGGGTAATGCCATTGATTTCATTGGTTTCTCACTGAGATCTTGAGAATGGAACACCAGCTAGTGCAGAAAGATAACAAAGATTACCGTGCTTTGCATGATATTGGCTTATAGCACATAATGATAACATTGGTGTACGTATGTTAAAACTCATATGTTTCTGCAGCAGCTTTGTTATTTATGCAATAGATTGGTGTTGAGGCAAAACTATTTTTGCCTCGAGTTGATGTTCTGTCATTGTAGGCTTGGAGCTATCTGGTGAGGCATTGTTGGTACTACATTGCGTTGTGTCAGTCCTGCTTGCATTGCTACCTTATGTTACAACTGACGTTGAGAATTCAGACAAGGTTTGTATACACAACATATGTCACATTGAATCATATGATGTCAAGGGTTGTTTGATGCATTTGATGAAAATAGATTACGATTTTGGCCACTGCAATAATTTATAATTATTGATTTGTTTATTTACTTCTTAAGCACCCTAGGTACTCAGTTCCCTAAGGCTAAAATATTAAGCTAACAAAATTTATGTCTGGAATGGTCACAGTGCTGACTTTGAAATTACTTATTCGTTTAATATTTTATCGATTGATTTATTTGTTTAGTCAGTTTAAGTGGTTTATTGATGATTGTTTTATTTTTTTAATTGTGTACTAAGTGTACTTATATTTATGTTGCTTATTTAATTGTTAACCCATTTATGTAGTAGCTGCTGTGATTGTCAGGTAATTAGATGGCTGAGGTCTGAGTATCAGTCAAAGTTCATTGATCATTTTATGTCGGACTTTCCTTACAGCAGCAGTGCTGATGAACGGTCATCAAAACGACAGAAACTCGACAACTCTCAAAGCTTTGATGTATGTTTACGCTACTTCACTTTGGCTTCAGACCTTCAGTGTTGTCATTCTTGCATCTTGGTGACAGTTGCCAGTCGCTGTTTCATGATGGTTTTCTGGTGCATTGCTTTACTAAAGGTAAAGGTGAAGTCCAACACTTGCTATAGTGTTTTTACGTGAGACAGACTCAAGACCAGAAGCACTTTACAATCTCAGAAGTGGCAGCTAATTGACGTGAGCTAATGATACCGCAGCGAAGTATGTGGTCGTCCATTGCTCGCCTAAGCGAATGATTGGATCTGCAGTTTGCAGCTAGCAAACATACCACCGCCCCAATCAGCCACAATAGGTTTTCACCCCACAGCCCATAAGCTATTACTCATTCCTATCCCACAGAGGGTAGGAGGCTGAGTTAGCCTGAGCAGTGAGCACACAGCTCAAGGTTGCTTGCAAATGACCGGCAGTGAGAATCAAACCACAACCTCAAATTACGAGTCGACACCAAGTGCTAGACATTTGCATTTGCAGGTAGGTGTGGACTACTTGCCCAGAGTTGTTACTTGATAGTGCACCAGCTGGGAATTGAACTGTGGACTTTTCAGTCTCGTATCCAATGCCCTAACCACTGAGCCACCAAGTCACCTTGTACCACTATTACATTGTATTTTGTTATTACCTGTTAATATGCTTGTAATTGATAGAGTAAATCAACTTTCATATGGTTGATGTTGCAGTGTGGCAAAACATCTTGTCAGATGTTGATGACATTTTGAAAAAAAATGAAAGCAATTTTTTGCACAATGCAATTTTTAGACTCTGTTTAGCCTTTTTAATGTTTTTGTGAAGGTTGTTAATAATAGAAAACATTCAGATGTCTTTGCTGTATTTTATTGTACAATAAATACATATTTGAGTAACATTTTGAAGAACTTTGTAGTTTGTAGTTATGATGTTTTGTCGCCATAGTCAGCTGTAGATGTGATGTTTTTCTTTTGCCATTCTTCCTTCGCTTTTAATGCAGTATGTGCTTTGATACTGTTGGTTGAATACCAAGTGTGTGGTGCATGTCATGTGACAGCAGACTGCTGATGTGACTTCAGTCAACATTTCTGTCTGTCTGCTCGTCACTTATTTTATCGCATGTAACCATGGATATGACGTCAGCAGTGATGGCGGCCTTGCTAGGACATCGTCGTTGCTGTGGCAACAGCCAGTGATGCAGTTTGTTACTAAAAAGCTGCTGCCTAGCAGCTGTCGTGATGATGCGCGATATCTTCAGCAGACTTTCAGCCTCATCAGCCGGTTGTTTGCATTGAACATTTCCGCTGGTATGTTTTCCTGGAAATATCCACCTTTTTTCAGTGATTTTAACTAATTTGCTTCAGTTTTTAGCCATGAACTCAACATGGTTTTTGTTTTAATTGTTCAGAGAGCATTGGTGAATATTTAATAATGCACCAGATGCAACATGAAGCAGAATTATTTTGCCCAGCCCATTTGTTTTTTTGGCTTCGCTTTGCTGACCTATATTAAGCAACTTAAATTTTACGCCAAGCTTAGCTTGGCTGATTTCATGGACTATACATCAGTTTGATTTTTATCACTATTATTTCGAACTAAAAGTAGACTATCCGCATATGGATTGAACTAATATTGGTGAACCTCAAACCAGTCAAGAGAGCCAATTATTCAAGCTAAAGTGCATCTCTTGGAGAGCTGGATTATTTCAACATTTAAAACTATAATTGTAGCCTTAAATCAACTTAGCATTTTATCTGCTGTAAGATGGTAGAACAGTGTCAGCTTTAAAGCTAATTATTGACAATAATAAATGGTGGTGGTGGATGTAGTCACTCTAGCTGCCTGTAGGCGGATCAGTGGTTCAGGCTGATTGGCTTAGTCTAAAGTTTGGTGGCCGCCTAGTGCTCGTGCTGTGTTTATCAAATGAACTGAGTGAACTGTCGCAGTAGTTCACTGCCGTGGTGACAGCACCATGACCATTGTCAGAGCTATGACAATTATGCATTACAGCATGATGGATCACTGATGCCAGTGTTTGTGGGCTGGTTTTGTAAGATGTACACAGTCAGCTGTTGCAAGCCTGCTGCAAGGAAGCAACTAAAGCAGTGAATGAAGGGCCTCTGTCGGCACGTTCGTGGGCTTGGTTTCACTTCTTACATCAGCTCCTGTTGACAGGCAGTCGGCCTATATCAGCCATGTATGCCTTGTTTCTCTCTGTGTGTTTGTGTGATCACATTCTCTGCACTTTTTAGTACCAGTCTCAACTGAATTTGAAGTTGCTCTGGGAAAATTAGTGTACTGTACAGGGTGGGGCAAAAAAGTAGCTCACCTAATGTGATTCTGTTGAAAAAATGACGAAGTTACAGACTTTTTAACATGACCACCTACCGATTTGTCAGCATTCAAATATCTTCCCTCTACAACACCAATTTAATAGCGTCGTTGAAACAACACAGTTAATTAATGATCAGATGCCAGAATTCCATTGTCAGTGTGAATGTTCAAAGTGTCCACTGCCAGCTCCAAGCTACAACACCAGCCTGCAGTCGCCTTATTTGAGAAATCTTTCACAGTCTTGTTGATCGGTCATTGTGGCAAGTTGCCCCAGATAACCTGAAATGCTTCCTTGAGTTCGGCGCTTGTTTTCAGCTTTGCTCTAAGCTTGCATTACATTAAGCCTCCAACATTGCACCTCACACGTGATAGTCTATTGGGTTTATATTTGGCGAATTTAGAAGCCATTGGTCTTTTGTGATGAAATCTGGACAGCTAGCCTGCAGCCAGTTCTGTGTGCTGCGTGGCATTTTGCACGGTGTGCGCTGAAACACCGTCCTGCTTGAAGATGAATCCGGTGGGCAGCCAGTGATTGCTTTAAAGGAATGATAATTTAATGATAATTTGTAAACAAAATAAATTACTGTTTATCAATACTGTTTCGTCATCGGCAGTAACGTGGTAACCGGATTTTGAAAATTAAATAGCATTTTTAGCTTAAAAATTTTCTAATGCTGAAAAATCGGTAGGCGGTCATGTTAAGAAGTCTATAGCTTCGTCGTTTCTCAACAGAATCACATTTCACTTGGCAGTTAGATGTCAAACGTTTCAGTAAATAATCCTGTAAAATTTCAGGTTAAAATTCCAAATGGTTGCTGAGAAAACAGCAGAAAACTTTAGGGCGCTACTTTTTTGCCTCACCCTGTGGAAAAAAATGGTTCGGAATTATTTGGCCTGAAATGTTTTGACTGAGTTTATTTTACCCACCATTGTGGATAGTTGTTGCTGTGAAGGTATCAGACAGCATGACCAGTTGCGTGAAAGCCTGAAAATTGTTTACCTATTAAGGTCTTATCTACTTCAAGCTTGCTAGTATGTAAGAATTGTACGTTATCAGGCTTGTTGAAGAAAATTGTCGGTCTAATACTGTGAGTTTCAAAACTTGCTGAGTACCCCTTGTAGCATGCAGCCTAAGCATACGTGGCAGCACTGGTTACTTTTCCTGCATTGGAATCTCGTATCTGCATCTGGTGTTCTGCATATAAGCAGCCTGCTGCTGTCGTCCTCATGTTGTGTAGATCTGACGGCAACAGTTCAGTGGATCGCTGGATGTCATGCCTGCCTGTGATGCTGGTGGCTTGTGCTGAATGCTGTGATGAAACGTCAGCCGGTGATGTCTTGAGCGTCATGCTGCATGTCGGCTCCAGACAGTTTCACGGTTTTCTCGCACATTTCAACGAGCACATTGCACAGTTTCTAGGTGAATGTTTCATAAATTTTATCTATTGTTGAGTGGGTGTTGGGTAAGCACTTGTGTGTGGAAAACCTGGATAACTCTGGGATTTTGACAGCTGTCAGGGATAAGTAAGGAAATTAACCAATTTCAGTGTAAAATCTTGACGTGCACTGGAAACTTTGTTGTCATCTTCACATTTATGGCAGCACTGGTGTTTAGTAGCAGATGAGTGGCATATTATTTTACACCATTTATTTTCAGTGTATTGCATTGTTACATTGCTGTTCACTGTAGTGATATATAATAAGCTCAATTTCTGGCCAGTCCACTAACTAGGGATGCTGGTTTATAGCGGAGAATTTTCTTAAGATATGCGGAACTTTTTGAGGCCAAAATATGTGGAATTTGGCGAAATATGCAACGCATTGCATATGCGGCATATTTTTACACATATTTCCGGCATATGCAACTTTGAGTAACGAAGAATCATAATCATGATTAGTAATAAGCCTATACTGCACATTTTTGACATTTTCGACTTAATTCATTTAACGCCTAATTGTAAATACCAGTAATCATTTGCTGCCAAAAATTTTTAACGGTCTTAAAACAAGGTTGCACAAGAAAAATGCTGAAAAAATGTGATCGCATATGTGGAAATATGTGGCATGTGTGCAAATATATGCAAATTTTTGGATATGTGGCATAATTTTCGCGCATGTGATTTTTACAATGCTATTATATGTCGAAAAATATGTAATATGCAGATTTTGTCAAATTATGCGATCGCATATTCGCATATAACCAGCATCCCTTACTAACAAGTAACTACTCTGTGCAAGTTGTGCATTGTGGGTAAATGAGCCAGCTAAACAGAAAAAACATTAGAAAATGTCATTCCTCTCGGCCTGTATTCAGATTTGGCAGGCTTAACACCAACATTGTGTTTTCTACAAGTTTACTTACTTCCTTGCTTGCCTGCTTACTACAGTACGTTAGCAGAGTGTTGGTGTCTATTTATCTATTGCCTATTGTTCTGGTGTCAGATGCATCTTTCCTAGGGAAGTTTTCATCAGAGTTTCATGAGCATTTTGTCACCGCATTCAGCTGGATGACGTCATTGAACAAGGACGTCGTTTACTTACTTACACAGAGATGTGTTGATAGAACATTCAGTCCGGCCGTCGTTCGACGTCTGCTTGGCATACTGCAGTATCGGTTTGTTTTCACTTTTGTAATATTCTAGCCTATTATTTATACAACAGTTTTTCTGGTCAGAGGACGCTGAACTAAATATAGCATGATGCTGCGATCCCTGGTTTGGTGGCATGACACTTCTAGTGCTGGACTTGACGATTGAGAAGTCACGGGGTTTGATTCCATATTGGGCCACTATTGTGTGGTTACTACTTACAGGGTGGTCCAAAAAAATGGATACCCAGTTTTATTTTTGGGATAACTTCGGTAATTCAGCACCGATTTTAACCATTCCTTCAGTGTTACAAGCGGAAATTTATGTCACATAAACGCAAAGTTTTTCCGCCCACCGCACCTTTATTGTGTGACCACATTACCTAGCAAAACGAACACTACTGCACCCAGTTCTTCTCAGTTCGTAAGCCCATGATCAAACAGCGATCATCCTTTGTTATTCTGCCCATATCAAACGATTTATTCTAAAAATTATTACTGGTAAACAAAGTAAATAAACACAGTGTGACGTAACAATGACGTCACAAGGCACTACTGCGAATAAGTGAGTAAGCTTAACTATTTTATGCTACGAAATTGATATCTTTATGTGTTGCCTGTTCTCCAAGACCACTGTAGCTTTGACAGTGTTTGTTTCGCTAGGTAGTGTGGTCACACAATAAAGGTGCGGTGGGTGGAAGAACTTCACGTTTATGCGCCATAAATTTCTGCTTGTAACAGTGAAAGAATGGTTAAAATCAGTGCTGAATTACCGAAGTTGTCCCAAAAATAAAACTTGGTATCCGTTTTTTGGACCACCCTGTAGATGAGTGACAGGTTAACTGTCTTGATATATAACCAGCACTAGGGTCAGCTCAGCGTTCCATTTCTCCTGGGTAGGTGAAATGAGTCCCAGTTTGCTTAGCTGAACTTAAGGCAGGGCACATTTATTTTTGTTGGGTAGCACTGTGTGATCAAGTGTGGCAGTTTGAGCTTTGTAGTTCAGAGAGTGGTTTTTCCCGATCCCCATACAGAGCCGTACACCTCTCTAACCTTAAACTTTTTAATACAGAATAACCACTTGTCTGAAAAACTGGTAAGTGGCATGTAAAGAGAGCTGCTGGGAAAAATCAAGAAATTAACTGAAATGTCGGGGGAATAATCTTGGCATTGAAAAGTGTCTATTGTTAATTCAACATTTTAGCTAGCACATCATATAATGTTTTTGTTGCAGCTATGAAACATCGTGCGATGATATGGCAGCAGACTTCGACGAAACGTTATTTCATTACTTACTGACGAACATTATGCTTGGTAAGTAGTTCTTTGCTGATGAATTGTGTCATTTTTTGCGACTCTGAATTTGAAATGCTCCTGTTGCTAATGGTGTCATTGTTGTTGTTGTTGGTTCTTCCTCATTTCTGAAGATTGAAGACCAGTGAAGACGACTTGAAGGATCTTCATGCTGTTTGGTCTCTAGCCATCGTGATGCACTCTGGAATCGATGAACCAATCCAGTCTTTCACATCATCTGACCAGCACCGTTTTGGTCTGCCTCGAGATCTCATACCATTGATGCGACCATGTAGTATATCTGTAGAGAGGTTTTCAGCTCTGACATCATGGCCGAAGTACTTCAGCTTATGGTGTTAAATAGTTGTCAGAAAGCGGTGACTCGGTGACAGTTCATCCAGAATAGACTGGTTTGTCCTGTGTACTGTCCAGCTGATCCTCATCATTCTACGATATGCTGTGATTTCAAAAGCCTCAAGTCTCTTTTTGTCTGCTGCTTTCAATGTCCATGATTCACTACCGTAGGATGCAACTGGCCACACCAGAGTCTGTAATAACCTACATTTCAGTGACATGCTCAATGCTCTGTCTTTCCACCGGCAGTTTAGTGATGTCAGCACTGATCTGGCTATACCAAGCCTAGTCAAGATTTCTTTGTGACAGTCACTTGTTTCCGTTATTATACTGCCTAAATAACAGAATTGTTCCACTTGCTCTAAAGTGGCGCTATTGCAGGTAATATTGACCGGTATTTTCACACTGGATGCCACTAAAACTTTAATTTTCTTGGTGCTTATTTCCAGACCATATTCATGTGATGCTATGTCTACTTTATCTACCAGTTGATAATAAAAGTAAGCAAACTTAAGTCAGTGAAAGACTAGAATTGAAGAATAGTTGTAATTGATAGATGTCATTTTGTTAATCATCTGGTCACCTCTACAAGTGAAAAGTGACTTCGGAGATTATGTTTTTAAGTCAGTCGTTTTCGTCACAGCAATTACTCAAATTTGGGAATTAATTTTTATTAAATCAGATGTTATGTAGATTTTTGTCATTTTGAGATTGCAGTTGTATTGATTTATTTGTATTCACCAGGTGGCACTGCCATTGTTGGCTGAGGTTTGACATCTTTGATCGCTTTTGGTTCTGATTTATGACTGCCCGTTTGACTGGCTGACTGACTAAGTGATTTGTTGGTTGATCATGTCAGGCAATTCAAGATCAGCTATCCAGGACTTTGAGGTGAAGTGGTTGGACAAGGTAGATGATCTTGGTGACAGTTCACTGGTGATTGTTTGTAGTGAAGAGTTGACATCATCATCATCGTCACTGAGTCTTGATCGTATTCAGCACCAGCTGCAACTCACTGATGTATTATCAATAATTTTTACTTGTTTTCAGCTCACAATCATTAGCATTATCTTTCGCTCTGTATTGTTTTTTAGAAGCTACAGAATACGCCTGATGCAGGCTTTTATCATCATCATCATCATCATCAATTCGTTTAAGAAACGACTGTATGTGGGACCGCAAATTTAGTCTACATATCATATTTCATGCAGATGGGTGAAAAAGCAGTTTTAAGTGATGAACAACATTTAAAATGGTGACCACCGCCATCTTGACTACTTTTCTTGATTTTGGTCACATCGTTTATTTCCAGTAGCAACTAATCACATTCCTGCAAAATTTTATGAACTTTTTTTAGTCGGCAGCTGATTTGTTATGCTTTGTGTTAAAATACAAAATGGTGGCCGTCGCTATGTTAAATTTTTTATTTTTGTTTGATTTTATGGTATAACTACATGTAGAACGTCAAACTTAGCTTGCATATGAAAGTAAGTGCAATAGCAACTAAATTATGAGCGATAAACGGAATTCAAAATGGCGGCCACCGCCATCTTGACTTTATTGTTTTTTGTTGATTTTGGTCACATGATCTACTTCTGGTAGCAGCCAACGACATTACAGCAAAATTTCATTAATCTGTGTCAATCGGCGGCCGAGATATTGCTGTTTGTGCAAAAATCCAAGATGGCGGCCGCCGCCATTTTGGATTTAATTTTTGTTTAATATTTTGGCATACCTGCATGTAGGATTTCCAGCGTAATACACATGCAAAATTTTGTGCAAATATGTGCAATAGTAAACAAGTTGTGAACGATAGATGAAAATCAAAATGGCAGCCGCCGCCATCATGAATTAATTATTTTTGTCCATTTTGGTCAAATGGTCTATTTCCGGTGGCAGCCCTCTACATTTCTGCAAAATTTCATTCATCTATGTTAATCGGCGGCTGCGTTATTGTTGTTTGTGCAAAAATTCAAGATGACGGCCGCCGCCATATTGGATTTTATTTTTGTTCAATATTTTGGCATGCGTGTATGTAGGGCTTCAAATGTAATATACATGCCAAATTTCGTGCAAATATGTGCAATAATACACAAGTTATGAGCGATAAATTAAAGTCAAAATGGCGGTCGCCGCCATCTTGGATTTATTATTTTTGTTCATTTTGGTTAAACGTCCCATTTCCGGTAGCAGCCCTCTAATTGCTGCAAAATTTTATTCATCTACGTCAATCGGCAGCCAAGATATTGCTGTTTGTGCAAAAATCCAAGATGGCGGCCGCCGCCATCTTGGATTATTTCTTGGTTTAATATTTTACATTGTCAATTTTTATTAATCGTACACCTCTAGTAGTGAACAGATCAACAATGACGTATGCATCATTACTTGTACTATAAATCTAACATTATTCTGAGAAAAACTGATGTATTTACCAGGTTTTCAATGCAAATGTCAGTTTGTCAACAAAGTGTACTGAAAGTAACGTCATCAGTTCTGTGGCATGTTTGGGTGTGTTCGGCTGGCAGAACATATTTTTAGCAAAATTACTTTAAAACGGTGTTTTCATTTCATTGCATTAATTAGTGGTACAATCTACGCACAGTTAGCCAATATTGTTTTTTTTGGTGTGACTTGGCCTTCAAGCGTGCTTTTATTCATGCTAAGTATACTGGACAATTACTTCGATGCCAGATATATGACAATCCCGGATTTGTGATGTTGGTTGTAGTTGGGAGATGAATTAACATAGATACTGATTGAATGTTTCTGCTGTCACTGATTTATTGTTGAAATGTGTGATCATCGTTCAGTTTACTTTACATCATTCTGTCAGCCAACGATGAGGTGAGATGAAAAAGTCATAGGTGCAAATATTGCAAGTTTTTAATGTATTTTATTTCGATCGCAATATACTTTGCACGTATGGAAGAAGTATTCTTGTAGTTGAATGTCCGTCTCTGTCTGTGTGTGTGTAGTGTGTGTGTGAGGTGATTGAGATGGTGTCAAACAAACGTTGCATGTCCAGCCTCGCTGTGGCATACATCAAACACCTTACGGTCTGTTTTCTTGATATTATATGATAGTCACTGTTTATAGCACTGTAGTTTTACTCAGTGAGTGGTGCATATATTTTTTTGCTTGTCGGTCTCAAATGCATCTTTGTTTGTTCGTTCTGCTCGCTATCAAATTGTTACTACTAAGGTGGGTGATTGTCTGCGGACAAATAAACCATCTTCGTGTATAATCAACACCATGGTCAACTTAACCTTTTATCTTTCCGGGGTAGGTAAGTCAAGTACCAGCCCTCTGGGTTGCAGTTAATGTGGAGCACATTTTTGTGTGTCGGGTGGCAAGTAATACCCTGTTTACACGATTAAGCAAACATGAAGGAAACATATTTAAGATACATGTGCACGACGTATGCTCTAAGTTTGCTTCATGTTTGTTTGACGTTCACTTCATCGTGTAAACAGGATATAACACTGTGCGATCCCGTATGCCAAGTGACGTTCCGTAGCTCTATGATGGGTTCCCCTAAAGTGTTTAACACACCTTCAACCTTGTAACTTTTAATCCATCTGAGTTGCATGCGTAGACGACGCGACACATGCTGAGTCTGGTGACGTCGCTGGCTACGTGTCGGGTCTTATCACGACTGGACCCCCCGCAGCGCAACAGTGTGGTGACGGAGAGTGATACTTCATCACATCTACCTGCAGCTACATTATCGTCACTGCTGATCGAGGGTCTGATGCGATGCTTGCGGCGTCTGGATGACGCAAAGCGCTCTGCTGATGACGTCCAGCTGATACAGAGGCTGACTGACTGTGAGAAACTCATTGATGAAGAATGTCGGCGCCTCGGTTGCCAGCTTACGTTTCGAAATGCCTGATAAATCGAATTTGGTATTTTCGGCCTCGTTTCGCAGTTAAATAAGTCACAGTACATTTGGCTCTTAAGCCAGAGAGAGTTGGCCAGTGGCAGTGGGGCAGTTGGGTTTCCCTGTTGGAAAATTTTCCTTTGTCCTTACCTTCCCTTACCTTACCTTACCTCCGGGGTGGACAGGCTCTTACACCTGCCCAGCGCTGAGGCCGTATCAGCTCGGCCCAATGCGCGTCCCCGAATGTAACCAGAAGGTTACAGGTAGCGGCCAT
>Ga0056128_1002737_pt1 | contig 21111 bp, 11 predicted proteins | sample WorMetLIZISLAND2_FD_71113 | JGI IMG/M metagenome (GOLD analysis project Ga0056128, IMG submission 71113) | Marine gutless worms symbiont microbial communities from Max Planck institute for Marine Microbiology, Germany - Olavius geniculatus... ... | reverse complement strand
ACGGCCGTGCTGCTGCTGCTGCTGCTGCTAATGTTCTGTTGATTGTTCCGTCAGTCGCTGCTGCAGCGGCGCCCATTAGCGGCTCGATTCAGCACCCCGCCACCCGCCATTGCCGCATGGCTTACCTTTCCGCGCACCGACGTCGCACCTTCTCTCCCTCCTCATCTCTCTTCTCACCACTCGCACAGCTCGTGCGCCTGTGTGTGACCCAGTATGTTGCGCGTGTCGTCAGCGCAAAGCTTTAGCAGTCGATACATTGCGGCGACACTGGATTCAGCGCCTGTCGCTGGCGAGCTTCGCTGTTGACCCTTTAGCGACAGACAACCAGAACAGTGCTGATCTCAGTCACAATTCAGTGGCATATTATTCCAGTGTCGCCCGCAGACGTCATGTCGATGTGCGAGGCAAGGCTGAAAGAAACCTAGGTTTGTTGAAAACAGTTTTTTTTAAGTTTCAGGGTTTCAAGGTTTTAAAACATTTTACAGGTTTTTGTGTTCTAAGATGCAAATTTCCATCAAGATGCTCTGAAAAGCCCGATGATTTTACAGTGGTCATAGTGGCGTCTTTACGGTTTAACCGGACCAGTTATAGGAAAAATCTGCTCATTAAAAAAGAACTGGCTGAGTGGATTTGTCGGAAAAAAAACTTGGGGAGCGGATGGATCTGATCGATCTGATCACGTTTCAGAATACGACTAGCAGGTTGCACTTGTTGACCAGTTTGCAAACAGCGTGCGCTCGAGCGGTAATACCGCGTCGCCATTCGATAACGACCGCTGCAGCTCCACCGTCGCCTGCTTGAGTAAGTGGCCTGTACGTGTATTGTTTTGCGACGCAGCAGCAGCAGCAGAAGCAACAGCAGCAGTTGGCGTGGCAATTTTTACGCTAACAGCATCGATTACGACTTGTAGTGCTATACTCAAGCACTAGCGGCATTGGTCTACAGTTTCCAGTATTAAGGACACTGGGCCTGATGTCGAAGCGAGAGAAGTGTAGCGGTGAAACAACAAGAAAGTCGATGGATAACGACTGCAAAGTGCTGCACGTCGATCGACTGTCCAACACACACCCCTACCATTACCACAAAACCCATCCACTGTAGAGAAACGTATGCTTTCAGTGGAGCTTTCATATACGGCGAATATGAGGGGTTTTGTCATTGGGGGAGTTGATTGTTTGTGTCCCGGTCAATCAATGCATGAACGATTAAAGCGAGCGGACTGCGGAAAAATCCACGCACACACACAGCGGGCACAAATTGCCCGCCATCGTTCGTCTTGCGGTGGACACATCTATCATCTGCGTCGTCACCAGCATCTTGGGCGCTCATCGACAAGCAGGACACCAAGCGACGCTGCAGTATTTGCCGGCCGGTCACTTTGCTGAGTCCCTGATGCCGCGCGCTGCACACTAGCTCCGACACGATGGATGGACCGTTGGCCTCGGGTTGCTGTGAGCACGTCATGTGGTCAGCCGGGCTTGCCCGCTAATGCACTAATGTAAATCGTTTCACGTCCTGCTGCATGCAGGTTCCGTGCATTCACTGTAGCAGCAATAGGCCTACCAATACACATTCGCCGTTGTGGCATCATCGCTTCTGGCTGTTAAACACTGTTTCCACGCCGCCGGCCAAACTTCTCTGCTTTCCGTCAATGGTTGTGTATTGAACTGCAGCTGGCATCGCGTGGACCTATACAAGCACTGTAAGAGAGAATAGAATATTGTATTAAAACGCAACCATCAACGGTTGTGATGAATATCGCTGACAGATCAGTGATCAGTGCATATAAATTTACCGACGCATATTTTCTCGCTGTTGTAAGCATTTTTTGCCAAAAATGCTGTAGACATAGGGCCTACTATTTCTGTGAAACATTTAGGTCTAATAATTGTCACGCATTATCGTGGCTGTCGGTTTCCAGCGCACGAAACCGCCAAACTAGATTACTATCGTCATTTTCTTGCTGTTAACAAAACGTCGAAACTTGCCTACAATATCGGATCATTCTTGATGTGTCGTATGCTGCGTTCAGTGCGTTGTGCGTGTGCATACAGCTCCGCCTGGCTACCCGCGCATCATCGACAGTCCGTCACTGAAAGCCGTGGAGAAAGGGCGCGGAACGGTGATGATCTGTGGTGCCACTGGCAACCCGGAACCTGTCATTTCATGGCTCAAGGACTCGGTGCCCGTTGACATGACAGACCAGCGTCTACAGATATTACCGAGTGGTACGTTCTGCAGCGTCTAGTAGTCGATTTAAATCCACGTCGTCTTAAATTCTACCACTTCATCTCGTATGAACATAGCTAAGCTTTTTCACTCATAACGTAGCCACATTTTGATAAGTTTTGGCGTAAAACATAAGTAGATATTATACGTGTGATATTTAATTAACAATATTTTATTTTGATGGAATTTCATCTAACGGCATCATTTGCCAACGATGACACATGCTGTCTATATACAACAACGCCGCCATAAACTAACTGCTCCAAGCTTTTAATACACGCTTACGATTCGAATCTGTTTTAAGATATGGCGAGCAATAAATGCTGATTACTAATTTACTTACGTATGTGACATTTCGTGTTTAGGTTCGCTTCAGATCAGACAGAGTCTTGAGTCTGATGAGGGTCGGTACGAGTGTGTCGCTGAGAACGCTGTCGGCATTGCTTACTCGTACGCCGCCGACCTCTACGTCCGAGGTACGACAGTACGTCGTATCAAGTCGTCGTACCCATTGCCACATCGTACCCCAGCGTTTGCTGAACAAATAGTTTATTGGAAAAGTATCACCCGCGACAAGTTATGTTACTGATGTTTGAAATATAGAATTAACAATCAAAATTATTGATACGCACAAAGTTACTTCGAAGCAGTGTTGCATTTTTTGACATCAGGGATTTCCGGTTCCGTCGCCGTCTTTCACTAAATGTATCTGAAATATTTTTGCCAATTGCTGCCATTTATTTGCAGTGCTCAGTGTAATCACGCCTACCTTTTAAGTAAATCGAACGTGTAGGTCTATACATAGGTAATGTAATTTAGTTTTACATCTGGAGATTCTAATGGTTTGAACTCTCGACAGCCGGTCGCTTTTGTAGAACACAGTACGACGCTCGCGACAAGCCGTTCATGGCTTATCGAATGCCGACAGATGCGCATGTAGAGTCGGCTTATATTTCCAACGATGTCGGACATGGTCAGCGAACGACTGGACAGACACAGACTACGCGGTCAGCAATCAGCATCGACTGCAGCTCTTGACTGACGAGATGGAAGTGACCACCGGCTAACGTTATAGACGTTGTACATAATTCTACGGAGTACGATGACAGTCAAAAGCCGAATCGCTAAAAAGCTTCGAGTAAAAACACAAAATAACATTTAAAAGTCAATAGGCATAAAAATAAGTCAGACAGTGAAAGTTAATAAATGACTACAAGACTCCATCGTATTGACGGTAGTATACAATCTTTTTAAACTTTAAATTAAACGCATAAATTGAGGCAGTATGTAGCTAATTATAAGTGTTATAAATTAATTGGTGTATATACAGCTTTTATTTGTTCTAATGCTATGTTTTCGTCAGCAGAGGCGGATTTTGTTTATGCATTTTAGGCTGAACAGGGGCCCCACAAAAAAAGCTCCCACAGGCCAAAGAATGCCGGACAACAGGGCGACATTTTCTCGCCTGTGACACTGTAGGAATGTCTTTGTGGCGTGTTGTGTCTTTTTACAAGTTGACTTGGTGCAGCACGACACTTTATGACCGGTATAAAGTTTTCGAATTAGAAAGCCGTATCTGACAATTATAAGATTGTAAAGCGCTTCTGGTCGCGACTCGCTAGTCGCGACGCATGTAAGAAGCACTTAATTGCATACTGAACCTTTACCTTTTGCCTTTACCAAATCCGGATATAGCAGCAAAACTGCGCATACAGTTGTAACACTGAATTCGTGGCAAGTTTTGTCTACGTTACTGTTAGAAAATTTATGTGAATGCCCACACACATTTTGTCGAACAGAACCGATGTTTGAATTGTGTCCTGGTCGTGAGTGGTCTGATGTGGGTGTATGTATACAGTGCGTCGCGTTCCTCCACATTTCTCGATGGCACCGGACAGTGTCGAGGTGTTGCCTGGAGGCTCGGTCAACCTGACCTGCGTGGCGGTCGGCTCGCCAATGCCGGCGATACGCTGGCGACTCGGCGCCGTGGACCTGACTCCCGAGGAGGACGCACCGCTCGGTCGCAATGTACTGACGCTGACCGATATCCGACAGACGGCCACCTACACGTGTGTCGCCTCGTCTGATCTCGGCAGCATCGAACACCAGGCCGAGGTCCAAGTCAAAGGTATTGGCTTTAACTGCAACTGAATGCCCGTGTGCTCCAAGACAGTTTTTCGTAAATTATCTAGTAATTTAGATAATTTTACGGCTGTTAAGCTGACTCATCTGTTATCAGCAAATCCATTCTTCATAATAGTTTTGAATAATAAGAAAGCCATAATACCATATACACATTTTTGGCCCCTAAGAGCGAAAAACTGAGCAGGCCACAATTTTGCCACTCTATAGCTGTCGCTGCTTAAGTCAGAAATACGCGATTGTTGAGTATTTGTTGGTAAAAAATTGGCGAAATACTGTCGCTAAAAGACTGTGACATGTGTAAATTAAATTTCCGGTGAAATTTAACCTCAAGTCTGAGAGGCTCCCGCGACTATCTCTTACACAACAAACTACTCTGGCGCTTCCACAAACGGTTAGATCAGTATTGGCAGCTTTAGTCTTGGTGTAATGGAATCTTGTTGTAGCGGGCTTTCTTAGTCGTAAAGGCAGAATGTTTCGACGGGTTGATATTGTCATTGTCAATCTGTGAACGTGGTTTGTGTGTCTGTAGCTCTGCCCAACCCGCCGTCGAGCGTGGTCGTGGCCGAAGTCTCGGCCGACTCGATCAGTCTCGGCTGGAACTCGGGCAACGACGAGCCGGTCTCGTCGTACGTCGTCCAGTTCCGCGCCAAGTACCCTGACGGCGAGGAGACTGAGTGGCGCGAGATGGCGGACGTGGTGCGCACGTCGGCGACTGTGAGAGGGCTGCAGGCGTTCAGCGTGTACGAGCTGCGAGTGATGGCGGTGAGCAGCATCGGACGCAGTCTACCCAGCGCCAGCGTTGACGTCACCACCGCTGAACTATGTCAGTCACACCACACTTGCGTTTGCACGCATGTGTACAAAGCGACAGAAGTGAACCGAACTGAATAGAACTGTAACGCGAGTTCAGTTGCATAGCACGGAAAAAGCGAACGAACCAAGAGTTCAGTTCAGTTTATTTTGACGCTTTGTACACGGATTTCCACTCACACATTTATAGTGTACTAGATTGACTCATAATCCATTTACAGCGTAACTTTGTTAAGTCCGGTTTATTAGATGAATGTGGCGGCACAATTGCTGGATAAAAAAAACTGAGATCGAGAGTAAGCAAAAGGCATAGTTAAACAAAAGTTATAATTTAGAAATATCTGTTTTTATGTAAAGTCAAACTGTTAGTGTGAGATGGTGATGCTTTAAAATAATTGCATACAAAACTTCTGTACTGATTGGATAGTGACGAATTTCACGTTTAGCTTTGAGCTTATGTGTGATGACAAAAAATTGATGTGTGCGAGAAAGCTGTATCTCGTTACAGACATTTCTGTTTATTTTTATGAAACACTTTTTTAACGTTTTACTTTTTTGTATGACTCTCTACCGATGAAGAGATTGTGTTTTGCGTTGGAAGGACATATGAGATTGACCATGTCATATGGTCGGTCGGTTGTCGATGTGTTGCGGTGTACAGTGCCTAGCAGCGCGCCGATCAATGTGCGTGCCAGGGCAGTCAGCTCCAGCACCGTCGTTGCACAGTGGGACGAACCCCGAGTACCCAACGGCATCGTCCGGGTCGGTCTACAGATTTCTTCAGCCAACAGTTATATACATACATATATACATACTGCAGTGCGTCACGGTGTGACGGACTCTCGGCCGGTTTTATCGCGACCGGCCGGTGTCACATTAAAATGTTTCTCCATAAAAAAATCATTGCCCGCGGAAAGATAATCACAGAATTGATAATTATGTCTCCTCCTTATTGCAATATCGCTGGCCCCGTAAAAGTTTCCCCATTATAGGCTCGCCCCTGCTCCCAGAAAAGTCTCCCTGGCCGACAATTTACCGGCAGAAATCCGTCCCGCCCTGGCAGCCGCCGAGCGGGCGGATTTTCGCCGGTGAATTGTCGGTCGGGGGGATTTTCTGGGGAGCGATCCTATAATGGGGCACTGGCGTTGCTAGTTTTATGACGATCACCAGCCAAAGGAACGGATTGCGCTATTATAACATTGCCTATTGCGATTGCTATTGATTCTGCTGCTGGTCTGACTGGCCGTGAGGCTGCGGGATCGATCTTATCGTTTCGATGAAGTGAAACGATCAACAAGTGACAGCCGGATCACGTGTTTCTTGTTTCGTTTTTTTGGGTGACGAAAATCGGTGCTAACGCTACTGTCGGCGCCAACTGCGCATGATTACGTGTTTTAATGGCAAATTCTTTTTCACTGCTTAAGGTCGTCTCTAAACTTAACGTAAATGTTAAGAAATGTTTTAGTTTGCATACAACCACAGACTGCCATACAGAACTGCCTGTAGTATTTCACGACGCAATCCTTTATACTTTTTTATAATCTTTATTCACCAACACAATGTGGTAGAAAACAAAACAAAAATATGTAAAACAGTTACTGGGCTATAGCATATTACAGCATCTCACGGCATCCAAATCAGTAATAAGTTAGCGCTATTTTTGCGATGTTTCTGTGGCGTGTGTCATTCGCGATAGCTCCGTGTAGCGGTTTATATCAGTAATGATGCGTGTCGATCTGCGATGTGTTACCTACAGGGCTACAAAGTCTACTACACGTTGACGCCCGAATTACCCATATCTCTATGGACTGTGCACGTTGTCGAGGGAAGCAGACTGACCACCATACCGAACCTTCTGACCAACAGAACGTACACGGTCCAAGTGCTCGCATACACGTCGGTCGGCGACGGACCATTGTCTCAGCCCACACAAGTCAAACTGCAGCAAGGAGGTGCGTCTGCTATATAGGCCCTACATTATATAATATACCAGTACACCGCGTGGTTCATGTATATCGGGTGGCGCATAAAAAGTGAAACATAAATCATACATGCTTTACGAAGATCGATGAATCGGACAGTTTCAAAAACGACTGGTCTCGATCATTGCAGTGAATGTAACCTACCACGGTTTTCTCTGCCCGACTTGCCGGTGAGTGGTCTGCTGCGATGGACAAATGACCTTGACTGACTTTGCCCGCGATGGACCGGAACTATCTTTCCGGCTGTACTCTCCGGGAAAATTTCCGAGCATGTGTTCTCTATCTCAATTTGGCTCGCCGGTTCGACGCCTGTATGGCGTGCTCCGAACTGAACGGAGGGTTGTGAAGCTAGAGGTTCTGGATCAGGTAAGGGTGTCCGGTAACATTCACCCGCTACACTGGTACGGTCACTGGCCGGAAGGCTCGTTGACAAATCGCTGTCGGTAGACACACTATACTATTGGAAGACTTCGGGTAGACTTGCTACTGCCGGTTCTCATCTTCCGGTTAAACAGTTGCCGATCTGTTGGTCTTTACAGGAGACAGGAGACGTGAGTTCTGCTTTGTTTAGAGCTCCAGACCCGAATGATTTTTTACCATTGGAGGACTGGCCACTTCCCGATGGACACCTCCTGGACAAAATATCGGAATATCCGGTATCCGGTTGACTCGAGCGTGGCCGGTACGCGGCACCAGTCGGACACGCTGCCGGAGTACCGGTAGTTCCACGCCAACCGGACCTCTTCCCGTAACTCCGATCCAATCTGTCGCTAAACTGATAGCTGCGGGAGCTTCCAGCTGGTCTTATAATGGGAGATGCGTTCTGAACGCACTCCCAGACTCGAGTGAACGGGAACGGCTATGCGTTCACTTTTATATGATGGACGATTCCATTTTACTAAACCGTCCGCCCTAGAAAATAGGGAGGGAAGAATATAGCCCGTTACGTCGTCGTCGTCGTTTAGTGCCTTCTTTTATAAAAAGAGTTGGCGGCGCGTATAGTATCCCTCTCCAACAATCACGATCTTCCGCTGCTGCAACCACTTCATTGATCTTCATCCCAGTCCATTGCGTGATGTCATCTGTCCAACGTCGGTGTTGTCGACCACTATTTCTGTAACCTGGTACACATCCTTGAACCATTTGCTTCTCCAGACTTTCGTATTTTCGTGTAATATGGCCATAAAATTCTAATTCCAATGACTTCACACGGTCCAAAAGTTCTCTGTCAACTTTTAATTCGCACAGAATCCATTCATTCGTTTTGTGTTGCGTTCACGAAATCCTTAATGGCATTCGATAGCACCACATTTCAAAAGCTTCGATATATTTTTCTCCCATTACGTAGGGGTGTACAAATACGGCTATTTACAAGAGGTATCTCCGTAATTACAACGCCGATTTAATCGCGGTTTGCGTTGCCGGAACTAGAAAATTATTTGTAGTTTAGTGGATCGGTTTCTAAGATAAACGGGTAAATAGGGGAAGAGTAATTTTGGCTACATGAAGGCTGTTGGTCATCTACATGTTCATTTGTTTAACATGACCACACTTTACTGTAATGATCGTTTCGGAAGCTGTTCGATTTCTCGATCTACGTTAAGCATGATTGTTTCACTTGTTATCAGTTTGTTTAGCGCCTCAGATTCGTGTTCTCGATACACGACGATATATAAATGTATTTTGATTTTGATTGATTAAATGAATTCGTTGTTTATTTTGTGGCTGACGGTATTTTAAGGTATAGTTAGACGTTTTGCCGTTTCGCTTTGCTTGGCAATTTTTTTCCTTGTTTTTGATACATCTTTGTGTGCATCTTGCTATGCTTAGCTTTGCGGACGGACGTAAATAAAAACTAACCGTTGCAGAGTTGTTCGCTGTTGCTGCAGCGCATCTTGGTTATCTTCTACGACTTCTTTTGTCAAACATTTAGTGAAAACTTGACTATACGTTTTTTAGCTATCGATTGGTGTGGAAACGAGCTTGATTTGATAGCAAAGTATTATTAGTTTGGTGTATGGACGATTATGTGTATTTCACATTGTGTTGACTGGCAGTGCTTCATTTGGAAGGAGTTTTTGACAGTAAGTAATCGTTTGTAATTGTCCTCTGCACACTGCACTATACTTTTTATATTCTGCACAACTTTATTTACACTTTTTATATCAAAACGACTTGCGTGCAAGAAAAAAGTTAATTTTTATAGTTGGCTATTTTATGATGAATGGCGTTGTAAAATTGTTATTTGCGTAGCATGCTTGTTTTTGTCATGTCTTTATGAAAAGTGTTCTTTACGCTACAGTTATCATTTTGTCTATTTCTTTTAAATTATAGCACTACTGTGAGTTTTCATAAATTTTGAAAGTTGCACTTTGTGAGATTTTAAATGATTACGCAGCATACTATTGCAATATATTTCGCAAAAATGCAGCAAACAGGTTTATTGTCATTATAATTATTAATAAACTGTTTGTTGATATTTGTAATCTTGATTGTTTTACCGGCTCATTTTAAGACTTTACTTTCGATTAAACCGGCTCTCCTGAAAGTAATTGTCAAAGCAGAAATCTATGCCATGTGCTGTTTTTGTCATTTAATCAAAAGCATTAAAGCACCGAAAAGTAGAATTTAATTTCACAGTTAAATTTAACGTGATAACTCCTGTAGTTGGAGGCCAGTGCCACGTGGAGTTCCATTATAAACTTTCTTGCTATATTTTTAACTGAAACCAATTTGTCAGTTTGTTGATTAATAATGTCACTCGCAAAAACGGTAAGAGAAACGACTGCTTTTACCTACGGTAGTATACATTCGTGACGACTAAACATTGTATTTGGCTGTGACCCGTTTTGCAGTCAGCCCAGGTGAGGAGTATTGTGTGCGCGCACGAAGGGTCGTATATTGTTCTATTAGTCACCTGGCATATATATTTATTCATGCAGGCTTATTAGCTGTAGCTAATAGAATTGACATTATACTGACATTTTCGTCATCTGCCTGATCGTCGGATGTTTAACAAACATCCTGTAATTAGGCCGTTGCCTTTCGCGCCGTAATACGGCGACATTTCATTTTGCGTTGTAGGTAATTATAATGTATGATGTTTTTTACTTTTCGGTTTTCAAGTGCTGCGTAGTGTTGCTATACAACGTATCCGCAGCGTTCTTCATAAGTATGAAAAAAATTGGTGCGTATAAATTAGTGCAGTGATAACAAAAGCAGCAAAATCATATGTCGAAAAGAAAGGCAAGGCGCTAATTGTATCAGTCGGATGAATGTCTGTGATATGTTCATTTTGCTCTAATTTTAATTAACTGGTGTAGGGTATTTGTTACGGTTATGCGCCACGTCGCAGTGGCCTTGGCCGAGTGTTGTGTCAGTGCTACGAGCATTATCTCGTTTATTTCAGGTAAACAAGTTATACAGCAGCGAAAGAAGTTTAAGAATACTGCGAAAAAATGCTGACAAACTCTCAACAACCACTATGTGATAATCAATTTTCAACCAGCATATGGTACCATAAGTCTACTGTAGTTATCAGCAAACATAGAGTTGTAACGCGCGAAAGCCATCGCAATTCTGTCCGTCTGTCTGTCACACGAGTGGAACATTCAAAAGCGGTGCAAGCTAGAATCACCAAATCTTCACCATCGGCTGCATGGAAGACTCTAGTTTCAGGAACCGTAAAGCTTTTCCATAAATTCGAAGGGGGTCACTCCGAACAAGGGCGCTAAATGAGAGGGGGTGGGCAAAATTTGCGATTTTTGGCCAATAAGTCACTGTATCTCAGTAACGGTACGAGATAGGGCCTATGTTACTATTAATCACTAATAGGAAGTCGTACACTGGCTCTCGATTGGCGCCGAATCCAATAATTTTGAATGACCCTGAACGCCAAAATAGGGGGTTTTGTGAATTTTTTTGGCGATTTCGGGCTGCGACACAAGTCTATATCATTCACAAGGTGGCGCCACGGAACTATCGTTATGCGATTCAGATAGAGAATTTGGTATTTGTATATTAACTTGACGCGAACACCCCAATTTTTAGCTAAATTACTGAACCAAAACTGTTATAGGCTTTCGCGCGTCTCGTGAGCATTGGCTCAAATTTCTAACACCTTCGCAAACAATGACGTCAGCTGCAACTAACGCAGAAGTCAATTCACTTTAGTAACAAACTGTTTATCATTAAAACTAACTTGCTTAGATCGCCATCGTTATAAGCATTATTTTATCTAGTTTTATATCAATGTCAATCGTTGCGATTTGTCAATTTGTCAAGTATTAGCTCAGACGTATTTAGGCTTAAGACGAATGAAGTTATCAGCGATAGATACTCAAGTGACAGGAGACAGATTGGTTTTCGTCAGTAGGGTAATGCAGTGTATATCCCCAGTTATCGCAAGAACAGAACGCGCAAGAAAAAGCCGTCCCTCTGTGCTATTCAATCTGTTTCTCATGTGTCTACTTGGCCAGTCGCTATCGCTGCTTTATCCCACTGAAGTCTCTGATAGGTTTTTGCACTGAATCATACTATTCTTACGGTGTTCTGCGCGTGATTAACAGAAGATTTTGCCGCTGGGCAAACGATGCGAGACGCATACACGTGTCGAACTTAACAAAAGCTTTGTGGGAATTAAGCTCTACGTTTATTGGTTAACTCTTTGGAAACATTTGCAGTTACAGTACAGATATCGGCATACCGGCGACAACACTTGATGGACATTTCGGCGACGTGTATTGATTTAATTTGTCTTAAAGTATAATGTTTTGCTTTTGTGTGAAATACTTTTAGAGTTTAATATATTGGCTGTTGTAGCAGGCTGCATCAATGATCAAAGTGACAGTTATTGCATTTTAGAAGTCAGCGCTATTATTTTGCTTTACAATGAATCAATCATTTATTGGCCGCCACACACAGATCTGCATATTGTTGTGTTAATTTTGGTTACCTTCGCCAAAAAATCGTTAATGCTTTTTCTGCTGGCAAGATTTTTCGAACCTTATGAACCTTATGAACGGATTTCATTTTAGTGAAATTTTACTTAGTTTTATTAAACCCTAAAAGTAACAACGAGTTAGATAGGAGTCAAAATATGATGATTCTTTTTTCCCGCATGCCACATTTTCACCGCCGTAATTAATTTTAAAAGATAGCAGTACTTTACTGTTATTTCGCTAGACGGCAAGCAGTGGTTTTTGTGATGACATGAATTCAAAAATATCGCAGTTTGACACTGGAGACCATTGCGTGTTTCGTTGGAAACGCACTAAGCTACGAACACAAGCCGACCGTTGTTTTTCTCGTTGTCCAGCTGCATGCGTCCGTAGTCTTCGTACACGATCCAGTGGAGCTGCTGCGTTCATTTGCGGAAAGTTTTGAAGCGCATCGATTTCGATTAGCGAAGCAACGACTGTGTTTGATTGATCGCAATAATTTCAACGACGTCGGCTAGTGCGACTATCGGTAGCCAGGTGACTGGTCCTGCGTTTATAATGTGGAATGATGTGCTTGATCGGCGATGTGGTAGTATATGGTGTCCACGTAGGTAGTTAGCTGGTGTGTGAGAGAGGCGCTTGCGAAGAATGACGTAGCAATGACGTCTGCCCGCAGCGCGTCATTTATAGCAAGTGCGTGTGACGTCATCACCACTTTGTGTGTCCTGCAGTGGGCTTTGGCGTAGTTTTTTTATACACGGTCACCGCACCGGTTTTTCATGCGTAGCTGATATTTTATCACATAACACCGCGTTCTCTATCATGATTATTCGCTCACGATCAGTGTTATATTTCTTAGCGTTCAAACGTCTTAGTACCACAATAACATCGACAGCCTCGAAAAGGAATTTGAGAAGCAATTCCGAAAGCCGAAAGCCGGTTTGCTTTTTGCGTTGTACTGAAGCATACTTAGGTAGTTTTTAAAATGCTAGTCTGTATTGTTGTACTAAGCTGTTGCTTTTTTGCGTTTATTCAACATTTTAGTTTTATAATTACGTTTTTGTCACAGAATATATCTGTTGATTTCAACTTTATCTCGTTGATCTGTTACCATCTTGCCGTACATAGTTTTTATAGTTGATGTGTGGTTCAGCTGGCATTTGCGATACTTTAAAAAAGACTTTTTTAGTCCATTTTTCATACACAGCTTGGCTGGTCGTTTCCATGCATAAACCTAAACGTATGCACATATGACTGATGCATGACAAATAAGAATAAATTTCAACGATTCGATTTAAGATAATCCCAAGATGCGGGGAGCAAAGGAATCAGTTGCAAGCGTTGTACCTGGCCAAGGATTGATGTCCTGGGTTGAATAATGTCTACGAACGGAGTGCTGTCCGGTAGTAAAACGGGTTATAATCAGCTGACGCGATCAGATGGAATAACAGGCAGCCAGGCTGCGTGCTCGTTGACGACGTCGTCTGCATAGCCACCTATATAACATCGCTAACCCGACGCACGCCGCTTGATTTATCAACAACGCTGTGCACTGGACCGCAGGCTCGCGGCTTCAGAGGCTGCCCGATGCATGCTCGGAATTAATTAGTATACGACGACGACTTAGGGCTATCTTGCAGCCAGCACAAATGAAACAGACTATCGACCACGACGGCGTGATATTAACTTGCAGCGTTTGACCGATCGCTTTATTGCGACGCCCTGCACTGCCCAAAGTATTTTTTTCGTGAAGATCGGCGCGTTCGGTGTAAGGTTACATCAGTTTTAATGCAACAAAATTTATATGTGTCGCGACCCTTAATACTTATAGATGGCTTATTAGCAACATTGTGGCCGAAGCTCATTTGGATCTAAATTTTGTTTCATTTTTTTTTGTAAAATACTTTTCTCCTACTAACAGAAGAGCTAGTCGACAGCTATAAAACTAAATGCTACGTGACACTTATGATGCCTTGTAGCTTGCTATAAAATTTCGTACAATTTTTGACTTTGTAGAAAATGCGGCCATTACACTCATTTATGCATCGATATGACCGATATATGCAGACGGATTTGAGCATCTACCCTATGGGCGCAAAGCTGCAAGAGCGATGATTGATGACTATTGGAAACCTACTTTTTGTCACTGTTATACCGAACTAGCATAGAAACAGTAGTCTAAAGTAATAGAATAAGAGGAGTAAGTGTCATTGATCGTGCACGATCGATCTGATCGCAGCTGATCTGTGAGTGTGTGTTTGTGCGAATTGTTGAACTATAGTTCCGGAGCAGCCGACGAATCTCCAAGGTGAGGCTCGCTCTCCGAACACAATTCAGTTGACTTGGGACGCCCCGGAGATGTCACCGGACGAGCTCATCGACAGCTACGAGTTGTACTACAACGACTCGCACTTCCGCCAGAACGTCCACGTGACCATCTCCCCTCCACTTAACACGCACCTGCTGACCGACCTCACACCGGACACGGTCTACCACATTCGAGTAGCGGCCAAATCCGCGCGAGGCGAGGGCGCTAGCACGCCCACCGTGCAAGTCCGCACTCTAGACTACGGTAACGAATCTCTTTTTCAGTGAATATTCTTATAGGTTGACAGAGTAACCGGTAAACAATAAATGATAATTAAATAAAAATAACGTTTTGTGCACGTTTTCTAGTAGTTAGGTTAATCAGTTGTGTTTTAGCAAGCTACTGTTTTTTGGTGAATGTTTGTATATTTATTTGTCGTTATTAAATGCTTTCATACAACGACGATTAATAAAACGAATATTTATGCCAGAAGGGCCCCTAGTCGCGACCCGACGAAACGAAAACAGTTTCGAAACTTTAAAGGTAAAAAGGTAAAGTCCAGTACTTGCTATAGCGCTTCTTACATGAGACAAACTCGTGGCCAGAAGCGCTTTGACAATCTCGGAAGTGGCAGCTGATTGGCATGGGCTGATGATACCTCAGCGCACTATGCGGCCATCCATTGCCCGCGTTAACGAACAATTTGACCCGCGGTTTGCAGCTAGCAGACATACTACCACCTCAATCAGCTACACTAGGCCTTCACCCCGTAGCCCGTAAGCTACTACTCATTTCCAGTCCCACGGAGGGTAAGAGGCTGAGTTGGCCTGAGCATATAGTAGGTTAGCAACTTGCTCAAGGTTGCTTGCAAATGACGGCAGTGAGAATCGAACCGCAACCTGAAAGTTATGAGTCGACACCAACCACTATACCACTTGCACCTGCACAGGCACATAGGTGTGAACAACTTGCCCAGAGTTGTTACTTGGTAGTGCACCGGCTAAGAATTGAACCGTGGATTTTTCGGTTTCGTATCCAACGTTCTAACCGCTGAGCCACCAAGCCACCAAAACGGTATTTATACGTCAAGATGATTGACAGGTCTGGTCTCAAAATCCGTTTGTTACGTAAATAGTCTGAATCGTCGTCAATTCAATAATCGTCGAATGGCTTTCGGCCGCGGCTGACAAGAATTAAATTGCACTGCGTTGACACGCGAGGGTCACGTGAAAAGAAATATTATATTCGTGAACTCGGGTCGTTCTTGGTATGATAGTGGTCGTCGGTAGGCACACAGTTGCTGCAGAATTTATGAAGTTATTCAGCCGGGTGCGGGAGAATATGGGTACAATGTCGTCACGGTGCGGCATAATTAATGCGCGCCGCGGGCGGGTCGTCGACGGACAGCAGCCATTACGCATTGCTGCTCATCTATGCAGCGCCGGTGTCACATTAAAATGTCTCCCGCATGAAAAATCTGCCCGAGGAAAGATAATCACTTATTTGATATGACTCTTCCTTATTGAATATCGCCAGTCCCATAAAAGAAATAATAATAGAAACGCCTCTCGGCAAAATCCGCCCCGCCCGGATTTTTGCCGGTAAATTGTTGGCCGGCGGAGACTTTTCTGGGGGGGGGAAGGGACGATCTTATAATGGGACGCCGGCACCAACTGCAGCAGCAACAGCAGCAACTGATGCGGGCGGAGTATCTCTCAGCGCACCGCAGGGCGTCACCGGGCGTGCTGTCAACTCGACCGCTCTCGCCATCAGTTGGCTGCAGACACCTGCTACCACGACACTACAACACTGGCTCACTGGCTACTGGGTGGTCATCTCGCCGGCAAGGCTTGACACTAACATCGCCGGGGTCCTGTCGTCGTCGTCTGACCTCATCGAGACGGTCGTCCCGGCGTCTGGAGGCGATCCCAGCGTCCGTCGCACCGTCACTGTCGTCATCGGCGAGCTAGACAAGTTCACGCCGTACACGGTGGCCGTGGCTGCGCTGTCAGCTCGCGGCGTCGGTCCGTTCAGTGACGCCATTGTGGTCCAGACGCAAGAAGACGGTATATACGCGCTCACGTGACCCCTCTCAACCCGTGCATGCGTAACAACATAACAACTTTTTGTCACGCATGCCCAGTCACTCCTCGCAGATCTAGCTCGGAGTCACCGTTTGGCTTTCGCGTCGGCCTGCGCTGGACTGTGTTAATATTGGCTTATAAAATGTACCGAATACCCGCTGACGTATTTGTGCGTTCTGTTGGAAATTTGTTACGGAGTGAATAATATTCAGTGTTAAGACAACCAGTTGCGTACGCAGAAAAGGTTCAGGAAGGTGAAAATAAAGAAATTTTTTTATCATATTTATTATATTTGCTATAGCTCGTCAGTAAGCACTAAGGGGTTGTGCGATCTTTTTAGCTGCTACGATGAGATGTACTTTTTTGTCTCAAATTTGCTAATCCACGTTTAGCGGCGGGAAATTTACCCGGATTTGCTGGAAAAATTTATAATTAAACTTTAAAAGATTTTGCCGCCAAAAATGCCATTTTTCCTTTGTCAAAAATGCAAATTTCGTCAAAAATTTTGCTAAAAATCCCGAATTTTGCTATTTTTCGCCATCCGAAAATAAGGCCTTTTAATTGCTGTTAACTTACTTTATCTCTTAACTTGCGTTACAAAGTTTCGCCAAAACAGTTTCGAAACTTTTGGCTTCCACTTTTTTTCGTTTGTCAAAAAATGCAAACTTTTTGAAAAAAAACGTTTGCCACGAATTTGGAATTTCGCCATTTTTTCGCTATCCAAAATTGAGTGTTTGATGTGATAAATAGCCTTCAAATAATTTTGCCATCGAAAAGTGCCATTTTTGTTTGTCAAAAAGTGCAAATTTAGTAAATTTCGTCAGATTACGTCAAAAATCAATATTTTCGTCATGACTGCCAGTTTTCGTCATTTCGTCAGTTTTTCGTCAAAAATGACATTCTTTGGAGTTTATTTATAATGCTTCCATTTTCAAGTCTGTAGCTGAATTAAGAGGAGGGACTATTAAAGAGAAAAATATAGGAAACGGAAAAAATGAATGGTTGAGAGACAGACGGGTCGTGTTAGGATATGAATCTTATAGCGGAATTGTGCGTACACGCTACTGTATAGACATCATTTAGTTTTTGTGTAATTTATCGGTGTAGTTTTTCCAGTACTAATCGTAAACATTTTGGCACAAAACGAAACCTGCTTATTCATCCTATTGCTAAACTGTGTGGTTACTAACGCTTTGCGACGCTAATAGAACTCGAAGCTTTTATTGTGTTCGCATGTTTGTGCATGAATCACAAAATTCTGGTTGCCGTTAATAAGACGTAGTGTAACAGTTATCGAACTTATTGTAGATTTCACATTGAGCAGCGTTTAATACTCCTCAGTGTGTGAGAGCGTAGAGCTAATGCTTATCGTAAACGAGAGAAAAACTATTAAAAGTGCCGAAAAAATAACCAGCGCTAGGGAAAGGCAAAGCAAGGACATGAAAGTAATCAACACATTTCTGTCCAGTTTTATTGCAGCGGCACTATGCACCTTGCAGTAAAGGTCATAATGGTTTATGAAACGATTGACAGATTGATTGATCTGTCACTTTCACACGCTGCGAGACAAAATCTTGTCTTGATTTTGCTCTTATCTATCTCTAAAGCAGTTTGTTAAGGCTTTTGCGATATGAGTATTGTGAACAGAGGTCCGAAGACAAGTTTGATGGATGTTAGGGTTTGAAAAGTCTTTCTGGGATAAGATTAGATGGAGTCAGTTGCAGCAGCGACTTAGTCGTAATTGCTCCAAAATGTCGCCAAAATCTCGATTGTGACAAGTGGTTTTTTGGAAGATCGCGAAAAGCTGTTGTACATGCTAAGTACACAATGTCGATTCGTATGCCAGTATACGTTAAACTTTAGCTAATGTAATTTAAACTTGGTTTTTATTTAACTTAGCGCACGAATATTGACAGTGCTTCTGTCCTTACGTTTTGGCTTTTTGTCGCTTGATCACTTGCGTAACAAGAAATTTGAGCTAAGGCTCACGAAACGCAGCCCAAAATCGCCAAAAATCCATAAAACCCCTATTTAAACGTTCAAGGTCATCCAAGGTCATTGAAATCGGTGGCAATCGAGAGCCAGTGTACGACTTTTTATTAGTGATTAATAGTAACCTAGGCCCTATCTCGCACCGTTACTGAGATACAGCGACTTATTGGCCAAAAATCGCAAATTTTGCCCACCCCTTCTCATTTAGCGCCCTCGTTCGGAGTGACCCCCTTCGAATTTATGGAAAAGCTTTACGGTTTCTGAAACTAAAGTCTTCCATGCAGCCGATGGTGAAGATTTGGTAATTCTAGCTTGCACCGTTTTTGACTGATCCACCCGTGTGACGGACGGACGGACGGACAGACAGACAGACAGAATTGCGACGGCTAGGACTCGCTGAAAGCAGTAGCTGCTTTCTCGCGTAAAAACTGTACGCATGTGCCTTGCGTTGCGTGCTTCGCGTGCGTTGCGTGATTCAGTCCTTGATGAAAACCATGCTGTTGCTGCACTTGCTTGCACTGGTGAACGCCAGTACAAAATGCACTTAAATCACACTCGGCTCGCACTGCAGGTACTGTTTTAACAACTTTTCGCTGCAGTCGTGCGTCATAAAGCAAACGACGGTGTAGTCTATGCGATCCGAGCGTGGTTTACGTGGTTTTAACACTGTTTGGAGTGGTATAAACGCTTAGCCTTCCAACTCTGGCAGTTATCTAGTACATACTGCCAGTGAGACGTGGATTCGACCTCTAATGGACCAAATCTTCCTCGATCGAATACAATGTGTGCTTGGTCTCTGTGAATGTTCAGTGCCCGGCGAGCCGCGCAAGGTGAAAGTGGAAGTCCTGAACTCGACGGCAGTGAAGCTGGAATGGCGGCCGCCGTCTGACCGCGAGTTGAACGGTATAGTGCGTGGTTACCGCGTCCACTACGTGCCCCTTGGTCCCCTCGACGAACCACTGGTCAACGTGCCGCCGACCAGACTGGACCTAGCCGACGGACTGAGAACCGAGGTGGTGGTGACTGGACTGCAGCCGGACACCGTCTACCAGTTCGAGGTCGAGGCGTACACGCGCAAAGGCCACGGCGAGCGAAGTCGACCGAGGAAAGTCCGCACCAAAGGCGCCGGTTTGTTCGTTTACTTTAATAATATATATACAGTGTTTAAATATATTTTTTTTATTTTTCTGGCCAAGGTTGTAAAAGTAACATACGTTGTAGATATTTCAGCGACAGATATCTGCTACAACGACTGCAACCACTTTATTTGTGTGTAACAGTGAGTTTACTTGCGTAAGGTCGTTATTACACTCGAGATTGAAAAAAAACGTTTACGAAATGTTGACGTTTCTTAACTGTTTTGTGTTCTGCTTTGACTCTACCCAGGTCGTCATTCGTAAGCCGTTTTACGCCAAAAACATTTGCAGAACAATTTCAAAACATTTTGTCATTATTTCGTTTTGCTTGAAGATAAGATGAGCGACGGTCGATGTAACTCCTGAGAGAATTGCCCCCAGGCTTGAGTCGTGATCGTGCTGCTGCTGCTGCTGCTGGTGCTGTAGTGCCTAGCGCTCCGCGGGGTCTGCAGCTGACAGTGTCTCAGGACGATCCTCCAGTGATCGTGGCTACCTGGTCCGCACCACGCCGCAGTTACGGCGACATAGTCAGCTATAAGCTGACGTACGGCATCCGCGGCGACAATTATGTCGAGGAACGACGCTTCGAGGGCGAGAAGTATCGCTTCACCACCGGATTTCTAGGTGAATATACTGCGTTACGCTGTGTCACTGTTACTATGCCGCTACTCTGGTAACGTAACGTAAGAAAACGTACGTAACTGAACGGAAAACAGTACAGAAGTGCAAATATACCCCTAATCTGACTCAAAAAAATTCATAAAATGCTTAGAGCGTTTTAGTTAAGAGAACAATGTATAAAATTCAGTTATGAAAAGTTAACTCATAAATTCGTACTTTTCTATTGTTTTTGGACTCTTGAATCTAAAATCAAGTATTGTTTGTTATTAGACAGTTTTCCTGTTTCCGAATATCTTTCGAAAATTCACCCGGAATTGATTGGTATGTAGGGACAAGCAACAAGCCGAAACTAACATATCGCGTCAGTGACAAAAATGTCTATTGTTATTTCACTTTTTAATTTTAAGCTTGAACTTGCGTGCGTTGGCAATGTGTAGTTACGTAGTATAGGCCCAAGCCCATTGTGTCTTCATATTATACGCAGAATAGCGTAGGCTTATAACCTGCTTTGTAACAATGTGCCACTCGTCACGGTGTTTAGATTAGGATAGGCCTATAAGCTTCAGACAGCATTGTGTTGTCTACGTTTGATCATGGGAAGTGATTGGTGGTTGTAGACCGTGGAGCTCAGTACGAGTTTCGTGTATCGGCGTCAAACGCTGAAGACTTCGGTGAAACTGCGGTTCAAGTGATACGCACTCCAGACGGAGGTTAGTCGGATATAAATGATTGCGTTTAGTAATTATGTAACAAATTTCTGGTAACACATTAATATCATTTTATTAGTCTCTAGCTATAAAGCCTGCGTCTTAATAGTCGTTATTATTTCATACCATAATCGCGTTTTCTATCAGCTTCCGCCTA
>Ga0056128_1002736_pt1 | contig 21119 bp, 21 predicted proteins | sample WorMetLIZISLAND2_FD_71113 | JGI IMG/M metagenome (GOLD analysis project Ga0056128, IMG submission 71113) | Marine gutless worms symbiont microbial communities from Max Planck institute for Marine Microbiology, Germany - Olavius geniculatus... ... | reverse complement strand
TGGAGCTTGGAGCTGTCGGTGGACACTTCGAACATTCACAGTGACAATGGAATTTTGGCATCTGATCATTAGTTAACTGTGTTGTTTGACTTGTTTCAACGATGTTATTGAACTGGTGTTATAGCTTGAACATTTTTTCATGTTGAAAAATCGATAAGCGGTCATGTTAAAAAATCTATAACGTCGTCATTTTTCAATGGAATCAAATTTTATTTGGCATTTAGCCGTAGAACAATTTAGTAAATAAATCTGTAAATTTTCAGATTAAAATATTAAAATGCAAAACGGTTGCTGAGAAAACAGCGAAAAACTTTAGGGGGCTACTTTTTTCTGCCGCACCCTGTACATTGCAATCATGTAAAATTAGTTATGCAGCATGATAAAATAGATTTTGGTAATGGTTAAAAATTTGTAATAGCTATCTGTACAAAATTATCAATTAATTGATCATTAATTTTGGTTAAAGGGTATCTGTGGTAATACACAAAGAACATGCATTCACTTGTTTAGCCAACTTTTCAGTTATTGAGCTATTAGTTTTCACAGATGCACTAAGATGCAGTGGGCCTAATTGAGTGTTTTTAAGCCAGTCTTATAGACAGGTTAAACATGAACTTTTTCTGTAAAAAACTAAAAATAGATAATCTTGATAATTTCAGGTGCATGTCATGGTATTATTGTAACTACTTTATATTGTTCATATCAATGTGAGTTTAGTTGAAATTTTGGCTATTGAAATTTTGTTTTTTTAGTCTTTAAAATTTGTTAACAGTTAATTAGTAATTTCTACAGCTCTAGCCAAAAATGCAGTATGTTTGTGCTTACAGTTGGAAGAAGGTGAAATAGACGTTCGTTTCCATTCCTTCAAGGGCTGTGTTCTGGAGAATGTCCCTGTCTAACACTGGTTTAAATTATCTGCAATCTAGAGTCCTTATGTAACATTGTCCTATGTTATGATTATTATCTGCATATTTTAACATGCCAAGTAGTTTAGTTCAGACACCAGTTTTGCTAATGTTGAGTTGACATTATTTTTTGATGACTAGTGGTTGAAGTACGAGACATTTTAGAATCAGTGAATCAGCTAATTTATGATCACTTCTGCGTGCCATTTTTGACTTGTGATTAAATTCTACTATTGTCATTTTGAAATAACTGGTGTATGTGTAATGAACGTAATCATATTGTTATCTCAGGTTGCTTAGATATTGCCATTTTCCAGATGCCGGCTATTCTGGTTGCAGACTACCGTGTCTGTACTTCAGCTGTTTTAGCCTTTCAGTTATATTTATGTTCTACATACTGTGGTTTATACCAATGGCAATGTTGCAGGGAGGGCAGGGGGTAGCAGTTGTTCTTTCTCTTTCTCCCTCAAATTTTGGGATGTCAGAAAATTTTCTGCTAAGGTTCTTATGCGAAAATTTTTGTCCACAAGTGGAAAATTTGGTGCCGAAAATCCCCTATTTTGGGTGAATTTATGGGAAAATTGGAATTTTGAGCACCCATAATCTCTGTTGGAAATTTGCACCTGTCTGTCAGAAAATTACCTTTTTAACCTATAACGCTGCTGAGGCGCGTTTCGCACTTTTTTCTTTGAGAATCTCTGAGAATCTCAGAAATTCTAACTTAGAATTCGCGTTTTGCACTTCCTTTTCTCTGAGCTTCTCTGAAAAATCGTGAGCAAGATTGTACTTTGCTCCGCCCACCTGCTTGTGAGTTACGTCATCCGAATAGACAAAATTGGCTAGCGTAGAATTCTATGTTAGAATTCTCGTAGAATTCTTACTTGCGCATTTCACACTTTTCCTGAGAACTAGTGAGAATTACTGAGCCGTGGAAGTGAGATTCTCAGAGAAACAAAGTGCGAAAAGCGTCTCTGGTTTATACCCTGTTATCATTGGTGTCACCAACTGTGGAGACCCCCCCCCCTGTTGACTTCCCAAGTGTGTTTGATTTGTCGTGTGACTTCGGGGCCACACAGACTCCTGGCATTTGACTCTGTGTGGTTGCCTACAGGTCCAGAAAAAGCAGTAGAGCATATTTTGCATAGAGCTTTGTTGCTGTTTGTTGCATTGTATGTCATATATTTTTTGTCACCCTTTAATTATTTTATCTTAGTTTTGTCCCCCTTCCTTCCCTCACGTCAAATTCTGGTGACGTCACTTCCTCCCTGCTACCACGACGCCACTGGGGAGCTGATTACCATCAGTCAAGAGAACTGCAGATGACCAAAAGTCAGGTTAATGTCATGGAAATGTCACGGGGAAAGCCACCAGGAAAAACAGTGCAGTGTTTATTGATAAACTTGGATACGCTTGTAGCAATTGCACTAATCTTCAGTAGCACGACGAGTCGACATTTTAAACGTTGCGTTTGTACCAGTGGACAATCGCGAACAATGTAGGCCTAGAGTCGGTAGCAGGCCCGTCGATTGGGAGGGGGACAGAGGGTAAGTAATTAACACAGGTCCCGCGACGTTTGGGGGCCCCGGCATCGCTCAAAAATAAAAAAGTACACCAAAATGCACCCTTCAAAAAAATTCAAAAATTTTCTCCCTAGAGGAGCCTCGCGAGAATGTTTCCCCGGGCCCCGCTGTGGCTCTCGATGGGCCTGGTCGGGAGTCCCATAGTCGAATTTGATGGCAACAGTTTTGTTTTTCTGAGAAATGACCGACCAAATGTTGCGCAGCTTAAACAATATAGGCAAATGAGACCAATTTGGTGATATTCGTCGTCGGCGGGTGATTATTGACTTTGCGCGGGTGAGCGGGTGACGAGGTTAAAACCGTTAAATTGCAGGCGTCACCCACTCAATGCGTGTGACTTTACAGGCCTGCGTTAAACAGCAAGTTTTTAAGCAACCGTAAACACATCGTGAAACGTTTTTAAAACCCACACAGAACCGAAGAGAAATAAAAACACAGCATATCAGAAGAACCAACCGAATTCTTGTTGTAACTGCAAAGAACCCGAACCGAACTCTTTTATGTTTGGTATAATCCGAACAAAACCGAACCCCAACCACGAAGGTTCTTTCCCATCTCTAGTCGGGACCTCGCGAAGGGCTGAAGAGACATGAAAACGACATTTCGCTGAGCGCGGCGGCAGTGTTGTCGGTCGTAGGCGTATGTTGACGACGGACTGGAGACTTGATGTCAAGCTGCGGTGTTCCTTTAGTCGTAAGTTGGTCTTTAGTGTTCAGCTGAAACTGGCGAGTGTCTCTGCGACTGGAAAGCTGATGCACCGCTGGGCCTAGCTGTTCACATCGTGGTATATTAGGCCTAAGTCGATCCCCAGCTGCCAGTTTCAAGTCTTGCAGACACCGGCGCGGTGTGGAGACTTCATCGCACGACGACCGCAGATTGAGACGAGACGAGTCAACCTCAGCACGCAGCGACTCGTTCTGAACAACAACGACAACAACAACAACTGCTACTACTACTACTAGGCCACTACTATCACCACTGGCACTCCCACTATGAATACTATTCCACTACCACTAATTCTACTAAAATCACTACTACTACTCAGTGGCGGGGCCCAGGCCTTTAATCTCCTTATTTTTTTCTGTTAAAATTAAGTATTAATGGCTCAGAAAAATAATAGAAATTGTTTCTACGTGCCACCAGATCTCTTATTTTAAGGCTATGCATCAGATACGATTTTTGGCTGTAGCTCTGCCCCAGAACCCGCTAGGGAGCTTACAGCACTCCCCAGACCCAGACTAGCTGGAATTTAGGGGTTCTACTTCTAGAGGGAGAGCGGTAAGAAAGAGGGTAAGATGAAGAACGGGGAAGGACGGAAATGAAAGGGAGAGTACGTGAGGAAAGGGGAGAAAAAAGAGGGAACGGAGGGGCGGCCATTGCTACTACTACTGTGTGCTGACAAAAATGGTCGTGAGCTGAAACTATAAACTGCAGACGATATTTGGTATAATGCACTAGGAAGGCCTACGTCCGTAGTAACACAAAATGAAACAACACTCAGTGCTATATTATACTCTTATCATTTACCGCGTCAGTTTTATCTCTGAGTTTGTCCTTCGATGTTGTTAGTTCGACTTTGAGCCCAACCAGTTCCTCGTCCTTGGCGCCAACCTAACAACGAACAAAACAAACCACACAGGTCAATGTCACCAAAGGTCAAATAAGCGTATAAAAGGCCATAGAATTCTGTAGAAGAAATAAAAAAATTTTTGAAAAACGAACTAAAATAGTAAAAAAAATAAATCGTAATCGCAACTGTTACTACCACAAAACTTAAAATCACAAAAGAATTTCATTTGATGTTTTACATAATACCGTAATACCAAAAAACAATTTATTCGAACATCTTGGCATCTTAATCCAAACATTCTGTTTTAATAACAGAAAACACAAATTATTAATACTAGTCAGTTAAAATTAAACAAAACAATCACTTTAAGTACGAGCCCGTCGTTACGTGCTAGTAAAATATTTCTGCACATTTTTTTATTTAACGTCCTTTCTTCAACGAGTTTAAGATGCTAAAACGTTTAGCATAATGCAGAATTTAGCGAAACATGTTTTCACTGCACGCATAATTACGGTTTTGTTCAGTTAAAATTATGACATAAGAACCCAATCAGCATAGATCAGTCCTAATCTGCAGGGTCAAATGGTTACACTAATCTTTTGGTGTTAGTCTCTGATAAAATATAACCCAACTTGTTAGCAAAAATACTGATCAGCTAAGATAAACGCAGAAAACTGAAACGTGTTTCTAGCTCTTAACAAAATACACGGTGTTTCATAAAAAGAACCCCTTTTTGTTTTTTTTATAATTCACTCAAATGATGATCAATTTACACAAAATTTGTATCAATTGTAGCTGAAGAAATATTAATTCAAAATATTGCAACAAAATATGGCAGTTAATTAAATATCCTTTGCTAGTCTTGACGTAATGACGTAATGCTGACGATCATCATTGGAGTGAATTATGAAAAAACAAAAAGGGGTCCCTTTTTATGAAACACCGTGTAGTTCTTCGTCAGCATCGAATATTATGGACTGATCAAAAAAATTTTTCACTGATAGCCTAAGTGATCATCAACGATCCCATCACACCCCAAACACGTCGCTACCTTACTTTGTGTAATTTAGCCAGCTTTGGAATGAGTGAGTTACAAAGTAATTTTTCAGTACATTTAACGTTTACTGTATTTTGCCACGCGTGAGTTGTGTCTGGCTAGTGTTTTTTTTCAATTTTTACCATCGGTTTAGCTGAAGAACGTGAGGTGAATGAAGGTGATGTTGGCTAAAAAACATGAATAGGATCAGCATCACTAGTTAGACAATGCTCGAGTGGACGTGCATGGAACATCAATACATGTTATGTTGTAATCAGAAATAATGCAACTCTATCATAATAATCTTTTAGGCCACCTCGTCGTCATTCTGTGAGCTAATTTTCTGTAGACGTCTCTGCTCTTGCTTCAATCTTGCCATTTTGTCTTCATACATCGATATCTGGCAGCAACAATCAATCAGTATTGACCGACTGCTCAACTGACTGAGGAATAAATTGATAAATGAAGGAATGAATGAATAAATCGCAGATGTTAAAAACATTGATTCGCAAATAAAAAAACATTGAGGAACATGTTTTTTCACTTTTATAAAAAAATGCATAAAAACACTAAACTGCAGATGTTTCCAATCACTACTTTTTTCGCCATTATACATGCAAAAGATATCTCAACTCAGATAATTAAAAACAAAAACCTACCATTTGCAAAAACTAAAAACCGGAATGTACTAAATGTACAGATCAAAAACAGCTGAATGCAATTTGCCCATGAAAATAAAATCATATTTGTAAATTTGTACGGTTATGTTTTAACAAGAACAAAACAAGTAATTTGAGCAAGGTTCATGAGATGCGCGACAGCCTTAGCAGTTATTATTCGCAGGTTTCTTGATTTAACTCTATCCACTTTGACGCAATTCACTCTTGAAATCTACGCCGCAGCCACAAATTGCAAAAAAACACTAAAGCCCCTATTTTTGAAATTCAAGGTCATCGATGTTTACACCAATAAAAAGCTTGTCACAATATTGCTTGTTATGATAAGCAGAATGTCTCTGCCGATCTGCAACCGTTTTCAAGCTACACGAGCCAATAGCGGTAAAATAACTACTTGCAGATTCTTAAAAATGTATGTTCTATGCTAAAAAAAATGTCATGCGCAAAATGTCCTGGTCTATCTCCAGCCATTTCGGCGCAATTCACTCTTAAAATTTGTGTCGCAGCCAAAAATCGCAAAAAAATTACTGAAAACCCCTATTTTGAGAGTCCAAGGTCATTCAAGGTCATCAACGTTGACAGCAATAAAAAGCCTGTTATTAGTGCTTGTTATGATAAGCAGCTTGTCTGTGCCTATCTGCAACCGTGTTCACGCTACACGTGATAATTGCTGTAAAATAACCACTTTTTAGGGGGGTAGCTGTCTTTGACGCCCGCCTGCGCCGGCCTCCTTGAACCTAGAGGGTCGGGACTTGAACTGCTAAAATCTACGTTGAATGCTGAAAATTTCATACGCAGACTGTCTTGGTCTATCTCCAGCTATTTAGTCGCAATTCAGTGTTGAAATGTGCGCTGCATCCAAAAATTGCTGAAAAATTCACTGAAAACCTCTTTTTGAGCGGTTTAAGGTCGTTCAAGGTCATCGATGTTGATCAATCCAAAAAGCCTGTCACCAGTGCTTGTTATGATAAGCAGCATGTATTTACCTATCTGCAACCGTTTTCACATTATTCGAGCCAATAACGGCAAAATGACGTCTTTTCAAGGGGGTACCCCTCTTCGACGCCCTCGTTCGAGGGGAACACCTGCACCCAGTGGCACGAAATTTTGTCACGATAAACTAGAGATCTCAGGGCAGCCCACAGTGAAGATTTCGTGATCCTAGCTTGCACCGTTTTGATACAGCTCATGCGTGTGACTATCAGACAGACGAACAGACAGACGCCCAGACGATGGCAAAGACGAGCGAAGCATTCTGCTGTTGCGCGTAAAAACACGTCATTAAAAAGCACAAAAAAAGCGATAAATTTTTTTTTAAAAAAACATCAAAATAAAAAAAAAACATCAAAAAATAAATAAAAACATGAAAACATGTTTTTTTAACTTTTATAAAAAAACACAGCAAATGTTTTTTTACATTTATGGAATGAACTGATTAACTAATTGACTAACCACTTAATTAACTGACACAAAACCATTTGGTTGATATGTCTTGGCTGCAGAATTGATGTTTAAGTTATTCTGATCAAAGCAAAACTTTTTTTAGTCAGCATCAATGATAGCAAATCCACCTATTGCGACAGATGCTACTGTAACAAAGTCAGTCCGTCTGTCCGTCTGTCACACTCGTGCACTCTGCTAAAGCCGTTTGGCAGAATGGATGTCATTCGGCACAGACACTCATGTAGCCATAAGTAACGCTACTGTTTCCACGAAAGGGGGACATTTGTGGACATGCAACTTTAAATAAAAATTTGCATTGTAAGTTATTGCCAGAATGGCATGTGACTCACGCTGGCATCGCTTATAAAGTCCAAACTTCAGTCTTGTATTTTGATTTCTTATACTTGTTGGACAACCAAATCATATGACAGGCTGTAAAGAATCTCGACATTCTGTGGATTTGCTGCAGGCTTTTGATCACTTGTAGATTTGCTGAACAGTTTGTGGCAGGGGCCTACAGAACGATGTACAGCAAATCCAGAACGAGTCCAAATGAGTGGAATTTCAACTCAAAAAAGTTAGATTCAAACCTCGTGTGCCATGGACGTGTTCTGGCGGCTGACTTGATCTAACTCTGTGTTGAGAAGCACAAGCTGTCTGGACACATCATTCAGCTCATTAGTCAGCTGTTGATTGCTTGTCTTCACGCTACTCAGTTCAACACGCATGTTATCTACGAGCTTTTTGCTTTCTACCAGCTGTCAAACACCACACGAACACATCCGCTTTCTACCTGACTAAACCTTACTTATTTACTTACTTGGTGGGTGGCGGCTTGCTGTAGTAAACTCAGTTACTAAGTTGCTCCGCGCCGGGCCTGGTTAAAAGTTAAAAAAGGCTAAAGGTACTGTATAGCTCTTTATACAAAACCCATCACACATAACTACGAAGGGTCGCCTGCCGTATGGGATCACACAGTGTTACCTGCCACCCGACACAGGTGAACGCGCTCTGCCTTAACCGCAGCCAGATAAACCGGTAGCCTACTCGATTCACCTACCCTGGAGGGATGGAAGGCTGAGTTGACCTAGGTGGCTAGTTACATACCGAGATGGTTTACCTGCCCGCAGGCGCGACGCCCATCCAAGTACTGACCCGGCCCAACGTAGAGCAACTTCGTTGATCGGACAAAACGTGTTACCACTACGCCAGACCACCAACCCCTACTTAGATCGATGACTGTCTGGTGACAACTAACCACCCAAGTCAACTCGGTCTCCTATCCCTGTGGGGGAATAAACTGAGTAGCAGCAGCAGTGGTACCAGTGCAGTACAGCAGTTTGACAGCAGCAGCAGCAGCAGTAGTAGCTGTCAGCTGCCAGCGGCGTCTTTGGTTAAAAAAATGGGGCAGAAAGTTGCAATTTTCCGACGGAGAAAATTACGGGTGATCAAAATTCCAACGTTGCCCGTAAATTTCTTTAACATGGGGTTTCTTTTCAAACTGTGCGCTTTTTGGACGGAAATTTTCGGACAAGAAAAAAATTGTTTAACAATTTTCCAACAACCCTAAATTTTGGAGGAGACAATTCCCCTCCCCTTGCTCCCCTGCCAGGACGCCACTGTTGATGATGATGCGGTATAGTAATAATGAGAAACGCACCTGGCTGGTCTGCTGGTGAATCTGTTCCTGTGCTGTCTCAAGACTCGTTCTGATTGTCGTCAGTTCTTCATCTTTCCGCTGGAGTTCATCTCTCATCGTTCGTACCCGCTGCTCAGCCTCGTCTGCGTCCACATGCTGTCGCTCAATGACAGTCTAAGTTATTCACACAAGACGATGTGACAGACTAAACAATACGATAAATACAAAAGTCTAAGATATAAGAACGTGAAAAGCTTGCCAGACAAAGCCTTAAACTGTCCAACTGTTGCCGAACCGAAGCCGTGCACGTAGGCAAAGTACCAAAACAATATTGAGCAAATTAACATCGTTGTTCCATTTAAAATATTTGCGAAGAGCAGTTTCTAGGTAACGCGCAAGGTTCGGAGATTAGCACTGGATACAGCGACAGCTTCAAGACCACAGAATAGGCGTGCATCACACTGGCCTCGAGATCAGAGACGGTGGCTGTGAGTTGGCGTTCACGCCTACGCCAGCAGTCCACCTCATCACGTAGCTGTGTAATCGTCTGTTTCCCTGTTTCCAGTTGTCGACTGAGCTCCGCCTCTTTGCACCTCGTCTGCTGCTGCAGCTGCATCAGTGCCTGCTCCTGACGACGAATCTACAGTATATAGTGACCAAACACACACACAATACACCGACAGAAAACAGTTGATTCTGCCACGTTCAATCGTCGACGTCAAAGTCTGACGCAAGTATGTAATCTACAGTTTTTTTGGTCATTTACATACTGAAATAACGCCTAGAAACGCAGTGTTCGACATAGCTGACCCCATTGTGAATGGCGTAGGCGAGTTCAAAGGTTCAGGGTAGAGCCATGTCTGAAGTCTGGGCGACTGGTGTTGCCCAGCGGGTTCAAAGGCCAGAACCCACAAAAGCTAACAAAAAATCAAGCAAAAACGACCAATTATAATGTAAAATTTTATTTTTTATTATCCAGCAACTTTATTTCGCCCGCAGAGAGCAGCAATAAGCTAAATAGTAAATACAGAATAAGACTAAGCCTACAATAACTGTTCAGAATAATAAGCGGCCGCCAAGCCCGACCTTACCTCCTTACCTTACCTCCGGGGCGGGCAGGCTCTTACACCTGCCCAGCGCTGAGGCCGTATCAGCTCGGCCCAATGCGCATCCCCGAATGTAACAACAAAGTAACGTACAGCAATTTGCTCTCACGTTTTGGTCAGCGCTTAGTCAGCTCCTCGTCTCCAGATTTTAGAAATCTTTCGGATCATCGGTGCAAAGCCCCACCACCACGACAAGGTGGCTGACCACGGTGGGGTCGCCAAGCCCAAATCCAAAAAAAATTCTTACCGAATTTTTACGTTTCTCGTAGACGCCTTTGAACAGCTCAGAACCGGGGTCCAAGCTGCCCATTGTTAATAACTCGTGGCCTTTTGACCCGCAAAATAAAAGTTGTCTTTCTTGTGCCATGACGTATCAATGCGTCAAAACAGAAATGATTAAAGTGTGACCTGCTGAGTGTGTGTGTTCTCAACATCTCTCGCTGTATTCAGCTCACGCTCGAGACAATTTACTGTCTCCTTGTAGTCATCTAGTGCCCGCAGTGCTTCCTCTGTCTCCGCATTCACACCAGCAACTTCACCCTGTAGCTTTTCTGTTACAACAACAACAACGAGGATGAACTTCGTCTCATTAAATGAAGAAAGCTAAAAACATTGATACAGTGAAGTTAAACCAAACTGGCAAAATGTCACGATCTGCATTAGCTTTGCACTTATAAACTACAAGCGACCAGATTTCTCAAACTTCTTTTGAAAACGCTGCTGCCATCTGTTGAACACAACGGTAAAAGTGAAAAGCACGTAAAGTAAAAGTCAAGCAGCTACTTGCTATAGCGCTGTTTGTATGAGAAACTCGTGACCAGAAGCGCTTTGACAGCCTCGCATATGGCAGCTGATTGGCATGAGCTAATGATACCGCAGCGCAGTACGCGGCCATCCATTGCCACCGTCAGCGAACAACTGGACCCGCGGTTTGCAGTCAGAAGACATACCACCGCCCCAATCAGACACACGAGGCCTTTAACCCGTATATCCCATAAGCTATTACTTTCAATCCCGCTAAGGGCAGGAAGCTGCGTTAACTGACTTGAGCACACGCGCAGTAGGTTAGCAACTTGCTGAAGGTTGCTTGCAAACGACCCTTAATGGTGAAACAGTTTACATGTCCGCAGTCATCGATCCAAGTAGTCACCGGGCCTGGCATGGAGCAATTTGAACGCGTCAACGACTCACTACAGCAGGCTGTGCCAGGTCGCAGTCGTTAGCCTACCTATAGTCTGATTGCGGTCGGCTAGTTGGTCGCGTGTGCAACTCAGTTCATCGTCCAGCCGCTGTCGAGTCTGTTCTAGACGCACGATCTCCGACGCCTTCGCACTGAGTTGTCGCTCAGCTGAGTTCAGACTCTGCTGCAGTTGCATCAGATTCTCCCGCTCATGTACGAGCTGCAATACACGTCGCAAATTAAATCAAACAAAATACACATTTATTCAGAAAAAAATTAATTAATCTATCAATCATCAATAAATAAACCACTTGAAAAACTAGAAGGCGCTCGAAAGAGTGCATATCTCCGCCAAGTGAAGTAATTTAAACAATACTACTACTACTACTACAACTACACCTACATGTACAACTATCACTACACCTACAACAAGAAAAGAGGAGGCAGAAAAAGGGCCGCTTCGCTACAGGGAAAAGAAAGGGAAGTAATAGCCACCGTTGCTGCTTGTGCTGTTGGTGTAATGACGTCATTGCCATTATGAGTCATCATGTACACACAGAAGGACACAAAGACCAAACTCTTAATCTCCTCCAACGTTCACTACGTTCACGTTGGCGGAGATAACCAGTAAAACTTAAGCATAGGTCTCAACACGATCTAAAGTGTATTATGCGAGTGTAAAAAGACATAATGCACTGTAGACTGTGTTGAAACGTACTTATTTCATGGCCGTGATCGACGGCGTGTTCTGCCTGGATGCCTGCATGATAGACAAACGCGAGACGCTATCAGTCATCACGCTTTAAAACTGGAATGAGACTAATGACTATAGGCACTAATAACACTCCAGACACTATAGTGAGAGATAGGAAGAGTGGACGACTGAGTATAAAATAAGCCAGAACTTAAGATAGCCTAAAACCTTAAAAAATGATACGATATAATGCCGACACGTATGCGGCCGACTGTTTAGTTGCTGATGGTCCTATACTGACGCTAACAGTAATCTAGGCAAACGAATGCAATGATTAGGCCTAGGAGCTTGCAGTCGACGCAGTTGTCGCACGCGGTGCACCTGAGCCGGCCGGTCAGCCGGTGATCAGCCATGACTGCGCTGTTGTGTCATTCTCATGAGATTTTTACTGACGTCTGGTGACCTTGAGCTTTGAATTAAAACACTACTAACTCCTGTCTCGAGAACGTGCATACAGACTTTCGTTTTTCAGTTAGAATCCCATGTGGAACAGACAGACAAATGAACGGACAGACGGACAAGACCTATTCGAAGGCCGATCGAGAAATGTAAGAAATCAGAAGTTGATGCATTTGATTTGCCAGAACTACTCATAAATCGGCAATAAAAATAGTTCAGAACTTCTGAACCAGCGATTGCAGTGAATACCTCGTCAGACTTGGAGGCGCATTCTTCCTGAGACGATTTGAGTTCAGCCGTCAACTGGACAAGTTGGTCGTCATGCTGAAGTAATTCGTCTTCCACTGCCTTAAGCCGCTCATGTGAGAGAAACAGCTCGTGTTGCACTGACTTGAGTTGTTCATTACGCTCAACCAGCTCGTTTTCCAATGTCTTTAGATTCTGGTGTGATTCAGCTAAAGCTGCACAAATTAAAATTAATCGTTAAAATTTTAAAGCACTGGTAGAATTTTAATTGTTGAATTAAAGTCACGTCACAAATAAAGCATACGAAAATACGATGGCAAGCGTCTGAAACCATCTCGATCATCTGTTTATTTAGAGAACGTCGACATTTCATTCTGTCTACAAGACCAGATAAGAACGATCATTAATTGCGTGTCAGTGCATTTGTGACAGCTGAATAACTGAAAAAGTTGGTAAACGAAAACATGCATTTTCTTGCCCAATTGTCGTTGCTAGTTTCAAATCCAAGTTAACGATAATATCATGATATCGTACGATATGATTACGTTATTGATAGAATAAAAAATTTGCACAGGCAAACTGGTAGACACGACTCCACTGATCTGATCGTTACCAGCATCCGACTGAGAGAGTTGACTGCGGAGGTTGTTGGCTAGGTCGTCAAGACGACGAATGTCAAAGTCACGTCTCTGCAGCGAGGATGCAGCACTCAACTGATGCTCGTTTAGATCAGCGTTCAACTGCGAGTTCTGCAACGCACGAACATCGACTAGACTTTTACGATTTAATAAAATTCAATCTGAATCAATAAATTAGTCAAAAACTGTCAAAAACTGTTTCCGTAAATATTAGAATGCCGACGTTCTCTGGATAAACAAACGATCGAGATGATTTCAGACGCTTGCCATCGTATCTTCTAATGTTTTCAGAGACAAGTTTTGAATAATTTACTTACGCAGGCATATACATTTCTTCTTCATTATAGCGATTGTTAACAATTATTTTTCATTTAAAAAAGTAATGCAGTCATGCGCTTAAGGTGCGGTGGGATGTTAAATAATCACGCTAATGCAAATATACCATGCACAGCGTCTGAGCGTGAAATAATTTTGAAAATCGGTTTATATTTCGCAAAGATATGGTGGCTGGGTTTTTGACTCACAGTGTACAACTACTACAACAGTTACAACAACAAAACAACACCAATTACAACATCTGCGACAACAAGAACAGCAATTACTACTAAAATTAATAGTGCTACTACCGTATTTGATTCGTTTTAAACAGTAAACTACCGCATACTCGCGCGTTTCTGATTTCCTAGCTATTATCTACAACTACTACAACAACTACAACAACAACAACAACATCACCTACAACTACTATTACATCGACTAGAACAACTGCTATTACAGGTATTACTCATACTCAGCAGTGCTCGGCTGATCTTATGCAACAACAACTACAACAGCAACTACTACTACTACCACTGCCACTACCACTACCATTACCACTACTATTACTCACTTGTTTCTCGGCATTGGTCAGCTGATCTCGTGTAAGTGCAAGCTGTTGTCTGAGCTCGTTGGCTGTAGAGGCAAGATCAGACAATTGCCTCAGTTTAGACTGCAGGTCAGCATGTATCTGCTCCTTGTCATACTCCAACTGAACCACACTGCTTGCCAGATTAGCATACTAAACACGCACACGGTAGTACATTTAGTATGCTAGTAGTAGCAGTAGTAATAGTAGTAGTAGTAGTTGTTGTTGTTGTTGTTGTTGTAGTTAAACTGTAGATCACCACATACAACATACGAATGATAAGCTTACAACATACAGCAGCTATAGAGACAAATGTTTTGCTGCTGCAGATCCTAGGCATGATAGGTGTCTGAGTTGTTACTGCAGGTCGCTACATGAATCTGTTTTTTATAATATTCAAAAACTGACCATGAAGACCACAAAAAGTTCGTGGCATACATTATTGTAAAGTAGATTAATAAATATAGAAAGTAATAAAAGTGGAAGCAAAATGTATATAAAAAAATTAGTAACTATAAGGGAAGTCTTACTTCTTTATCCAAATGAGAGTGTTTACTTTTGTAGGTCGCAAAGTCAGTCTGTGTCTTCCTTGCAGCTTCTTCACTCCGCTGGTTCTAAACAAAACAAAACAGTAAATTATATAAATTCATAAAATTACAGCCTTTCGTTGGCTACTATGTTGACGTTTTCGCAACCGCTGTTGCCTTTTTCGGAACACACCAAGACAACATATAGACTTATTGTTTGTTCCAGTGACATCTAGTGGCAAACAATTGTTCCAAGGAAGACAGCAGCAGTTATAAAAAGCTGCAATTTAACAAACTTATTATACATAGCGTATTATTTACTTTTCAACCTATGAGTTTATATAAAGATAAATGAATAAGTTATGAAAAGCAACATAAGCCACTTGAACACCACAATGGAAAATAGCATCATAAACAGAGAAAATAAAATTTTTACAAACTAAACTACGGAAGAGCCATATCCTCCGCAAATGCACCCAGTCAACACAGAAAGATCTTCGCTACGTTAGGAACGTAGCGCGCGAGGAGTAAAAAGCTGACCTCTAGTCGAAGTGTGTTCAGCTGATCACCGAGATCAGTTATCGTGTCCGCGCTGCACGATATCTTGTCCTGTGCTTCACTGAGCTGAGTCCTTGTGGTCAGCAGTTCTTCACTGATCTGTGACACTTTCAACTGTTCGTCGGCGAGCTCGTTCTGTGCCGCTAGCAGCTGACTTCGCACTAAGCCCAGCTCCGACTGCAGCGAAGCTATCTCCAGCGCATCTTCTTCATTCTGATATTTACACACATACGCATAGTGGTAGTGTAACGGTTAGAAGACGTCGGATTTGCGATCGCGAGGTCGTGGGCTCGACTCCCGGTCCGGTCGCTATCAAGTAATTTAATACTTGGATGTCTGTGGACAGGTAAATCATCTCGGTATATAACCAACCACTAAGGTTAACTCAGCCTTCTATTCCTCCGGTCCCTGCCATAATTATGAAATCACACAAGTGTTACCTGCCACCCGACAGAGTTGAAAGCGTCCCGTCTTAACTCCAGCCAGACAGGCCGGTACTCGATTTACCTACCCTGGAGGGAGAAAAGGCTGAGTTGGCCTGAGATCGTTTACTTGCCAGCAGACATTCAATGACCGATCGAAGTGGTACCTGGGCTCGGCACAAATCAACATCGTTGACTAAGAGAAGACCAACGTGTAAACCACTGTACTGTATACAGCAAACCGCCGTGCTGTAATAAAATGACTAACTAGAAGACGCTCGTGAGAGTGCATATATCTCCGCCAATGTAGAAGTTTTCACAGGAAAGCGTCACCGTTCCTGCCGAAAGGGGAGGCAGAAGAAAGAGCCGCTTCGCTGCAGAGGAGGGAAGTTAATGTAATAGCCGGCGTTGCAGCTTGCACTGTTATCGTGTGCACACAGACACACCCAATCTCATAATCTCCTCCAATTCACTTCGTTCCATTGGCGGAAAAAATTAGGCCTAGTTGTTGTAGTTGCCTGATATCAAGTAATCAGACAAAAGATTGTCTAGCGGAATTATCATACCTCTGATGACACGAGAGCGGGTCCAACTTGTATTAGTGGTTGTAGGAGCAGCAGTGACAGTAGTAGTACCTATTACCTGGTGTTGTAGTTGTTGTAGCAGTTGCTGTAATCCACTGATCTCGGACTCTAGGCTGGCTGAGTGTCGTGTGGAGTTGTCGTAGTTGTGCAGACACGTGTCTAGCTTGGTCTCTAGTAGTTGTACGTCGTCTGTCGCTTGCTCGAGCTGCGCGCGCAGAGACGCGATCTGCTGGTCACGACATCGAAGCTCTCGCTCTCGCCAACATAACTGATTCGACCAGTCATTCAATTAATGGATTGATTAAACATTGCACGAATGAATGCATAGATAAATGACAATCATGTAAAAATCACGCAAAGAAATAAAATACAAATAGCGCGTCACATTATTTAAGTACGATTTTGAGTATTTCTCGCGTAAAGATCGAAGTACAGTACTCATAGCAAATGAAATTTTTTACTTGTAATAAAATAAAATTTTAGAATAACGCGACTTTTTTTCACTTTGTTAGTTTTGCGGCTCAACTTTTCACTACAAACAACGTAAAGTACTTTTACATGATTCAGTGTTTAAATAATGTCAAAAATTAGCTAGGGGGTTGAACTTTTCGACGGTCGTAGCCGGACCAAAATTGTGATGTAAATCGTAGGGCCTATGCATGTAGTATATAGTTGACCCCCAGTGCATAATTTGACACTGTGTTAAGAAGGGGGTTGAGAAAACAGTTGGGGGGTTCAACCCCCCAGCCCCTCGGCAATTCAAACACTGACATGATTGATATAAAGGATAAATGAAAAAAAGAAACACGAACAGATGAATAGACGAATGGATCATTAAGGCTGGTACTGACCAAAAAATTAACCAATTATAATTACTTTTTACTGCATCAATTTAAAACAATTTTTGTAGCCCTACGGATCACAAAAATTACGAAAATGCAGAATTCTACTGCTGGTAATTGTTATCTTTCATAAACTAAAGCAAAATCAAAATAAATGACATTGATGTAGTTCATTATGTGTATTTCAATAACTGGTCTGATCACAAGGACTTATAAAGTGCACTATAGAAGCATAAAATGCGCCGGTTAAACCTACTGAAATTAGTGACGTTAGTGCTGTTAAAAATTTTATTCGAATTTTAATCTATCCAAAAGCAACTAAGCGTTATTGCACAGGCACTGTGAAGTAGTAGTAGTAGTAGTAGTAGTAGTAGGCTACTAGTAATGCTACCTGAAGCTGTTTGTCGTCGGCAGCGCTATCAAGCTGTGTCGTGCGTTGGATAAGTTGTGTCTCAAGACTGGCCAGCTGTTGCTGCGTAGACGCAAGTTGTACGCGCGTAGACTCAAGCTCGTGCTCACTGCGACTCAACCGAGTCTTAGTCTCAGCAGCTTCAGTACGCAGATGATCCAATGCTCTTGAACGACTCTCCAGCTGCAAACGACAACGAGTAGCATAACAGTAGCACAGTAAGCAAAAAACGTCCTTCTGAATCATAAGGCTCACAGCTATAGGCTGCCTGATCTCCGTTTCCTTAGCCCTCACTGCCAGACCATAAACACAGGGCTAGTGCATCGCGCGGTGTGCCTCTTTACGTTCCACCTTTCGCCGGTGCTCATTGCACCTAACCACGGACGGATGGCTAAGCTGAGTACCATATACACAGTGTCTCAAAAAAACATCCCCAACATTTTCAACTGTAACTTGAAAACCAATTATCAGATTTTGATAATTTTTGTTACGAATATTCACGACACAACCTGCCATCAAACTGCCATTCAGTTTCCCACCTTACTCAATGTTTGTTTCTGCATTACCTGGGGAAAACACAACCAGCGAAATATCACTTTTTTATCCAATGCGATATGATGGCTTAATTAACATAACACGTAAAACATTTCTTCACATTTTCGACACTGTGGCCGACATTTCATCTAGTTGTTCATTTTTCAACTGCCTGTAGTAAAATTGCTTGAAGTGTTGGCCCACTATGCGAACACAAGCAATGAGACGTTTTCTCCATTCATTGACAGCAATATCGATAAAGTTCTGCTCCATAGCAATCCAGACTGTACCAGTCGCTTCTTGACTCTTCAAACATTCCTAAACTTTAGGCCTATCTGGTAGACACACTGCTGCATGACAGTCAAACCTTGTAATAGACCGACCCACAGATTAGGATAGATGGAATTTATCGACGTTTTTCATTCATTTTAACACATATTATGCTTGGTCTGCTTTCTTCAGGTAGTGCAAAAGCAGACGTTGGGTAAGGTGGAAACTAAAGCAATATTTCTGCCAAAAATTAATAAAATCTGCCAATCGATCTTCAAGTTACGATCGATAATGTAGGGGATGTTTTTTTTCAGGTTTTTGTTTATTTTAACACATATTTTGTTTGATCTGCTTTCCATAGGTAGTGCAGAAGCATACATTGGGTGAGGTGGGAAACTAAAAGGTTATTTGATGGCAACTTAAGGCAGAAATATTCGTACCAAAAATTATCAAAATCTGATAATTGTTTTTCAAGTTACAGTCAAAAATGTTGGGGATGTTTTTTGAGACACAGTGTAGGCCTAGTAGTTAATGATGCGATCACAAAATATAACTTACGAACTAAAAGTCGTGCACTCAGCTACACTGACTATTCGCACACATGTGGGGGATGTTCACGACAACTCTGGTGTTTCCACGACGTTTTGTTCTCCAGTTATCATGATTCATCAGCCCCTTCGCGACAGACAAATGAACTGACAGACAGACCCGTCCCGAAATGTAGAAAGAGCGCATATAAACAAATGAAACTATTTTAGTTGCTCATGCTATGCTCGCCATCAGTTTGCCAAGCTGAAAATAAAATTATATTTATATAATTATAAATTATTTATATAATTATATTCATTTATTTTATTTATATATTATATTTATATATATATTTATATAATTATATAATTATATTTATATAAATATAATTATAATTATATTTCTAGTCAGCGACGTAAATAGTCTTCACCTTGGGAAAGAGAGTCGTGAGCAGTGACAAGGCTAGCGGAGCAGCAAGCGACATCAGATAAGATACAAGTCTGGCTGCAGTGAGAAATGACAAGCTGGCCATAGACCGATGATGATTTGATCCACGTGTTCTTTCAGACATTCCGCTGCTGTGGCTTACCGATCCGCTTTTTTACAGTACTTTACCAAAGCAAGAAAATACAAGAGCGGAAAAGACGCCGCGATTTTTGAAAGTCGACGAAGAAATATAATTTCTTCTACAGACTCGCCACTGCACAGAGACTTGTACCGACAAAAGTTTGCAGAAGGCCACGAAGACGTGACTTGTTTACATAACAGCTGAGCATCTGAAGGTGTTTAAACGGCGGCGCGATGCATCTGATTGGAGGAACGGTGGAGCACACTTACCGAGGGCGTGGTAGACGGTAGGTCTACTACCAAAATGACAGTGACAGTGACAGTGACTGATGGAGCAGTTGAATAGCAGCAACAAGGCCTATAGGCCTACTATTGTTACTTTATCTGGCGCGTCCTCCGTAGGCCTTGCCGGGGGCGCCTCCTATATAGTTTTGGTAGCAAGCAAGCCCAGCAATTACTAGTTGCTACCGCGCGTGGTGTTCATACTATACAGCAAACTGTCAGCAATACACTGGGACCTGCAACAACAGTTATAATAAGTAATCTGAGCAAAGCTCATGAGACGCGCGACAGCCTAGGCCTATAGCAGTTCCTGTTCACAGGTTGCCTTGGTCTTAGTGGTCTCTCTCCATCTGTTTCGTCACAATTTACTCTCAAAGTGTGCGTCGCAGCCGAAAATCACAAAAAAACACTAAAAGTCCCTATTGTGGGGGTTCAAGGTCACTCAAGGTCATCGATGTTGACAACACTAAGAAGCTCGTCACTAGTGCTTGTTATGATAAGCAATATGTCTGTGCTTATATGCAACTGTTTTCATGCTAGACGAGCCAATGGCGTCAAAACACTTTTTACGGAGGTACCCTTGTTTGAGGCTTGATTGCGCCTGCCTCCTTGAACCTAGGGTATCGGTGCTTAAACAGTTAAAATCTACGTTTAATGCTGAAAATTTCATATGCAGGTTGACTTGGTCTATCTCCAACCGTTTCGGCGCAATTCACTCTTAAAATGGGTGTCGGAGCCCAAATTCGCAAAAAATTCACCAAAAACCTTTATTTTGGGGGTTCAAAATCATCGATGTTGATAAATATAAAAAGCCCGTCACCAGTGCTTATTATCATACGCAGCAAGTCTGTGCCTATCTGCAACCGTTTTCACACTATACGAGCCAATAGCGGCAAAATGACTTTTTTGTGGGAAAGGGTATCCCTCTTTGACGCCCTTTTCGAGGGAAACCCCCTCACCCAGGGGCACGAAATTTTGTCACTAAAAACTAGTGTCCTTGCCGCAGCCCACAGTAAAGATTTTGTGGCCCTAGCTTGCACCGTTTTGATAGAGCTCAAAAGTGTAACAGACACGTAGAGACAAACGGACAGACAGACGGACGGACAGGCCATGGCTAAGACGCGCGAAGCACAGCTGTCACGCGTAAAAACTACAATACGAAAATCACACATTTGATGCAGTTGCATGGCCAGTTCAGTGCAGCTCAGTTTATTTACTACTGTACAGGGTGGGCCACAAAAACCGGAACTGTTTGAACGTTGATAACTCAGCAACGATTAGTGCTAGAAAGACGTGTGATATGTCACAAGTTTCAGAATGCTGTAAAAAATAAACGACACTTTTGGATAGTGAAGCATTTAAATATTCTTTGCCTGATTTACATCAATCTGTCTCACCCCTAAAATGATGCTAAATTGGCAGTAACATGTGAATTTAAGTTGATTTTCATTCAGCATACAGTGAAATATCAACAATCATTAACACATACGTTGAGTTTAGATGAAATTCGACATAGGCA
>Ga0056128_1002735_pt1 | contig 21119 bp, 11 predicted proteins | sample WorMetLIZISLAND2_FD_71113 | JGI IMG/M metagenome (GOLD analysis project Ga0056128, IMG submission 71113) | Marine gutless worms symbiont microbial communities from Max Planck institute for Marine Microbiology, Germany - Olavius geniculatus... ... | reverse complement strand
AAAATTTGGTGACGATCGGTTCAGGGCTTTTTGGTTGGCTGAGGGTCAAAGTTTGCATTTTCCCATATACTTTGAAGGTCGTCCTTACAACACTCACACTACCGTGTGAGTGTGATATAAACTGAACAGCTTTTACATAAATCTCAATAACGGTGCGAGATAGGGCCTAGGTTACTATTAATCACTAAAGTCGTACACTGGATCTCGATTGCCACCGAATTCAATGACCTTGGATGACCTTAAAGGCTAAGATAGCGGTTTTATGGATTTTTTGGCGACGTCGGGCTGCGAGACACATTTCAAGAGCGAATTGCGCCAAACTCAATTGAGATAGACATGGAGAAGCTGTGTATGTGCATTAAACGTAGATTTCGATGGTCCACGTCTCGATTTTCTAGGTTCAAGAAAACCTGCACACGAGGGCATCAAAGAGCGATACCTCCGTAAAAGTCGTTATTTTACCGTAGTTGGCCAGTCTTTCCTGAAAACGGTTACAGACAAGCATGGGCATGCTATAGGCTTTCGCGCGTTTTGTGAGCATCAGCTCAAATTTCTTGTCGAGTTAATTAATAATTTCTTAATGTCGTGGACTCGCGCTGTGCATACAAAGAACTGGAGGAATATACGATAGGTGGCTTGATGGCTCAGCGGATAAGACGTTGGATGCGAGACCGAAAATTCCACGGTTCAATGCCCAGCTGATGCACTACCAAGTAACAACCCTGGGCAAGTTGTTCACACCTACCTGACTGTGTAGAATGATGATGCAAGTGTCTAGTGGTTAGTGTAGACTTGTAACTTTCAGGTTACGGTTCGATTCTCACTGCCGGTCATTTGCAAGCAACTGTGAGCAAGTTGCTAACCTAAGCCCTACTGTGTGCTCAGGCCAACTCAGCCTCCTACTCTTCGTGGGACGGGAAATAAGTAGTATTTTACGGGCTACGTGGTAAAGGTCTAGTGTGGATGATTGAAGCGGTGGTATGTTTGCTAGCTGCAAACCGCGGATTCAGTTGTTCGTTAACACGGGCAATGGATGGCTGCATAGTGCGCTGCGGTATCATTAGCTCATGCCAATCAGCTGCCACTTCTGAGATTGTCAAAACGCTTCTGTCCACAAGTTAGTCTCATGTAAGAAACGCTATAGCAACTTACTGGACTTTATACGAAACTTGCTTCGTACGGCAGTGAGTGACAGATCGCATTTACATTGCCAACATCGTTCACGCGTGCACGAACAAATTCTCATCACTCAATCTAGCACCATTTCCGCCAGTCGTAACCTATACAGTTGATACGTCAGTCAGTCAGTCAGTGTAAGACTAGTGACAGGAACCTTTAGCACGCGTGCACGCGTCAGTAGTGACGTCATCGCAGACCGTATTACGTCAGCCCCAGCAGCAGCAGCAACAGTGTATTGTAAGCAATCGAAGCGTGATGATGACGTCACGCGCGTTGCGTTCGCGCGCGACAACGCGCGTAGCTTGCGTGTCAGCAACAAAACTACGCGACTACGCCCCGACTACCGGAAATTGGTAGCTCGAGATGGCGGCTAAATGACAGCGGAGCGGCAGAGCCAATATCAAAGATGTTCGCGGAACGACGACGGCCAGGTGATTTATCGCCGCCAGCGTCGTTAGACCGACTAATTCCATATCCGGGTCGCCGTAGTGACGTCATGTTTTATTCATCGGAAAACGCGCGCGCCGACCAGCAAAATCTACCACGATCAGCATAGCGATCCGACGTCTGACGTACGTGCAACTATGCTTGCTTCGTCCTCGATCGAGTCATAATAACACGTACGCCGTGTATAAACGATGATTTACGGTTATTTTATGTGCTGCCGCGGTTAATTCTGTACGGCCGCGATCATCTTTGACGTTTTATTAACTGCATTTTGCATTGCGCACCTCATAAGATAGGTACTGCAGGCGTTTAGGCCTATGCCAGTCGAAGCGAAGTATTCCGCATTATAGCTTAGGCCTTATGCTACAGTATTATAGGCCTAGTTCGAATATGATACACTTGGCCATTTGACCTCACTCACATTTTGACATTGATAACATTAAGCCTATACCAGACCAATCATTGAACACAATAAGCTTATCTCCGCACTCCGCTTGCCGATCCCCGTGAAACTGCACACATACATACATTGTGCAATTAGATCATAAAGGAATTTTCTTCGAAGTGTTCCCTTATACCTTGCAGCGTCTTGACTTTTTTGACTAGAGTCTCGGAGTTTTTTCAGTAGACCTAGCAGTCCATGCAGGGTCAAGGCCCGTCGAGAAGGTGAGGTAGGGGGGTTAGCTACTCCAGGCCCCGCGACGTTTGGGGGCCACGCCGTCGGCCAAAAATATAAAGTACGCCAGAATGTACCATTTTGAAAAAAAATTCAAACATTTTCTCCCCAGAGGGGCTCCGTGAAAATGTTTGGGGACCCCGCGAGAATGTTTCCCGGCCCCCGCTGTGGCTCTCGACGGGCCTACCAGGGTCTTCCAGTTAAATATTTTTAATTATTTAAATTACCGTGATTTTAGTCGATCGATGGATCAGTCATTTAATCAAACCATTTAAGTCTTGATCGACTGATTGTCGTTGATTATTTGACTGCTACACAGTACGTGGTCTACAGACTACAGTAGCGAGAGAGAGCAAAGCATGCGCATGCCTGGTTTGCAGCAATTTTTCTAGAAGCAGAGAACCAGCTGCGTTCGATCCGCATATGTAGCCATTAGTTAGCGACGTCGTTTGTGGTAATGATGAGTATTTACAGAAATAAATTGGAAGATAAAGTGCAAGCGAAAAAGACTGACAAGGAATCTGCATCGGTTATGAAAGACGACGACGAGGTGAGTACGCTGCGTGCTCGTGCATAACCGGTCTTAGGTAGTTTGTTTACCTGTGCCACCTGTATTGGCACTACAGGTACCGCGACGAAATGTAAATAATGTGATCGTAACAAGCGTAAGTGATGCGATAACTCTCGCTAGCATGACGTATCTATTTATTTGAGTATTTTTATGCCCAAACGTAAATGTTTTTATTTCCAGTGATGCCAGTTTGAATGTAATTTTTTTTTACATTTCCGTTTTTATTTATTTATTCAATTAGCTGATGTCAGGTGGTTTTACTGTTTTTTAACGCTCTGCAGAGCTGTGTTTTCGAGCTTCCTTGGACGATCAACGTGAAACTGCACACATGATCAGACATTCTGTGCAATTTGGTTTCAAAGCTGTTTTCTTGAAAGGGGCATGTTTCTTTCTAAATGTTTTAAAATGTCAGTCTGTGTTTTTCATTTAATTTTTTCAGTTACTGTTTTTATTGATTAAAGTTGGTGTCAATAAATGCAAGTTTATTTTTGGTGATACTGCAGTGAAACTTTGTTGGATGTGCTCAAATTTCTAGATATCTGAAGAGGACAGTGATGACATGGGTTTACATTTGGTGAAAGCCGGTAGAAATATGATGTTTCACAGACGCAGAACAAGCATTCTTACGTGGTTTATTGTAGCATTGGTGATTTTTGTTGTTTTGTTTTTAATTGGTACCATCTTCTGGTACCAATCGAGCAATGACAAATCGGCAAAGGTATGGAAATGATTTATTGATTACACATTTCACATTTATTTTAGTTCACAATGTAAACTTAAAGCAATGAACTTTTGTTAATGCTTATGTTTATTTTATATACTCACAAACTGATGTCAGGGCTGAGTTATCCAGTGTATTTAGTGGCATAGAGATAATGCTGGTGCATGATAAAGGTTGCTGTAATGTGTTGCATGTTTAATGCACTTCGTTTGAATTAGTTTGTTGATTGAGAGTAGCAGATTTTTCACGATGTAGATTACGAAGTTACTGATATTAACGTTTTTTTATTATTTGCTGTTGCTACTTGTGTAGTCTGTGTAGAGATTTTTGTTCATAAACAGTTTATCATTAAATTTGTATTTTATTACAGTATGAATGGTTAATATGTAGTAATGAGGAGTGTTATTAACATGCACAAGACACAGGGTTGAGGTTAGTTTGGCTAGCCTCCTGGGTTAACTCAGCACTTTAATGTCCTATTTAAAACCACAGAAATATGTGCAGTTATTCTACTGACGTCTACATATTACTGAATGTCATTGCTTAGCGTGTAAAACGTTAAGTAGTTTGCTACATTTAGCAGAAAATTGGTAGATGATTGTTGAAGAAAATCATGTACTGAGACCATCTCTGAAGTCACCACCACACTACGAGATCTATAGGACCTGAGCATCACTCACTGGAATTAGTCTGATATTGTTGAAACATTCTTTTGCTTTATGCTTTATGTTCAGCCATACGTTGGGTTGGTACGGATGCATTATCACACGTGGAAAGACAGTGCGGCTGGCGTGAAGCGAGGCTTCAAGGTGGAAGGAGAGTTTTACCAGCAAGTTGAGATCGACATTGAAAATGGACATTACGAGAAGTTAAACGTACCGTCGATAATGAATATGCTGCGTACTGAGATTGTACATGATTTCCACAAGGTTTGTGTTATTACCTTTCCAGATTCCAGTATTTGATGCTGCTTGTGAATTGCAGCACAGTTATAAGATAGCACACTAAATTATTATCAATTTTGTTAGCGCTGTGCAAATTAAATTACTCAATTGATAAATCATTAAAAAATTGATGCACCAAAGTTTTTTGGTTGATTAAAATGTGGTTAAAATTTTGGACTAAAAAAACTTCCAGTGTGCACATTTCCAGTCGATTGTAAACTGCAGTATACAGCAATTATTTTACATCGCACATGTAATTAAGATACTGTATATTGTTGGTTTAACATGGTGGCATATCCAAGGGGGGCCAAATTATCCACACAAAACATATCATACGTTCAAAAACTCCACTAAATTTGCCAATTTGGTCAGTTTATTTTTCCCAAAATACTTAAAACTGTTGCCACCAGATCTCATTTTTAAAGCCAAAATGCACCAAATTTGATTTCGGCTGAGGCTCCGCTTCAGACACTGCTGGGGGAGCTCTTAGTGCTCTCCCAGATCCCCTAGCTGGATTTTACAGGGTTCTGCTTCTAAGGGGCAGGAAGAGAGGGGAAAAGGGAAAGGGTAAAGGGGAGGACAGAGGAAGGGAGAGGAGGGGCAAAAAGGAAGAAAAGAGAGGGGAGGAAGGAAGAAGGGGAAAGGGAAGTGAAAGGGAAGACAAGGCTCCCCAATTGAAATTTCTGGTTATGCAACTGGTTTAACAGTGTGCACTTTGTCTTATTTGACTACACAGTTTGTGTTCTGCATTATTGTCATCACTTTTGTTTCACTTCATGAAAGATAGCAGCAGCCAGTAGTTGAATTTGGCAGTTTTCAGTTTTCTGCTTGACTACAAAATTTAATTGATTAATTTCAATTAATTTTTGGAGATTAATCGATGTCAAAGAAATGGCGGCAAAATCCAAGTACTGGTTGCAAAGAAATGCTTATATGGCTGGGAGTCTGCAAGCATTTTTTTCAAGATTGTCCAAAAATTTACTTGTTGGAAAACAAACTTTGGACTGATTTCACTGATGTTTGGACAAGCTTATGATTTTTTATTGCAGTTTTTTTAGTTTTATTTATCACCATTTTATTACTTTTTACTTTTACTATCTCAGGATTCTAGCTCTTCCATAACCATCTGTTTCTGTATTAAGCTGGCAGCTTACCTGTCAATTTTCCCATGCGAATTGCATGGGCGGCGCTAGGAATCTGAAGCTAAAGGGGCAGTGGGGGCAGGGCCAGGGCACTGGGGGCAAAATATATCAAGGGGCAAAATATATCATGTGGGCCAAATGTCAACCTTATTTGATTGTTGTGTGTGTTGAAAAAATGTAGCGGGGTCCAGGAGCCGAGCCCCTGGTCAGGGTGTCAGGAGGGCAAAGTCCCACTGAAGCTGAAGCACTTTTAGCTTTTGGACGTGCAATGGAAGCCATGAATTTGCCTGCTTTTTAATATTTGGAAACACCAAAAAACTCGCAGACGTCAGTGTTTTCTTGCAAAAATGTCATTCAATAAGTAACACCTTGGCATGATAATGTGCCCTGAGGGCATCTCATCATCATCAAAATTTTTTCCTGGGGCAAGGGCCATCGCATAGTGGCAGCTGCACTCCCTGTTCCTCTCCCCTTCTGGCGCCGCCTATGATGAAATGTGTGTCATATTGTATTCTGTCATACTATTTGCAACAGTATAAGTCATTATTATGCTACGTATACTCGTACTTGCAGATGAGATGAGAACTGAGTGTTTTTTTAACAGAAATTGACAGCAATTATCAGCCTTGATCGTCTCCACTGTTTCATTCTGCCTCTCAATTTCACGTTTGTGAAACCACTTCAAGAATTCTATGAGATCGTTCAAAACATACAGGTATATTCTTTTGTAATAATATGTAGGCCCTAGGGCCTAGAACATTGTTTGGCTATTTTATTCAGAGTTCTTTGAATTTTACGTGAAGTCAACAGCATGACTAAGTGGCTGCTTTTAGTAATTTAAGCAGTTTAACAGATTTTTTATTTACTGTATCAGAAGTGTCTGATAAGATGACCGCATAGGTAAAGGTGAAGGTAAAGGTCAAAATATAGCTCTTTAGAAGATTTAATCCCTCACAGAGCTATGGAGCATCATTTGCTATATGGGATCTCACTATGTTAACTGCCACTTGACAGAGGTGAACGCATCCCACTTTAACACCAGATAGGCTGGTACTCGTTTTATCTACCCCAAAGGGATGGAAGGCTGAGTTGACCTAGGTGGCTGGTTACATATCGAGATGGTTTACCTGCCCGCAGGCAGTCACCTATCACAGTACTAACCCAGCCCGGCGTACAGTAACTTTGTTGATCGAATGAAATGCATTACCGCTACTCCAGGCCACCAACCTGGTGTAGTCAGCAACTAGAGTTTGGAGGAGCAGTTTAAGGCCTAAATTAGGGCTGAAAATGGAGGCCAAAGGCCAAGAGAAGGGGTGAGGTTCTTACCATCTTGAGGAAGGGGCTCGCCAGTCCCCCCCTATCCACCAGCTAAAGGTCTGGGGGAACTCTATAAGCTCTCTCAGCAGAGTGGAGCCCTAACTGAAAACGCTTTTTTGGTCGTAAAAAGTTCTGAAAACGTCAGTTTTATTCCACAAATTTGCATATTTCTTGGGCCCCTGGCTCCGCCTGTGGGCGACCACTTGACGAAGTCATAAAGCTTTCCAGAGTGAGATAAGTTTCTTTTATAGTATTGGTGACTGCTGCTGTAGGCAGGACACGATTCAACCAATGCTGAAATAGTCAGTAGTGACTACATGCTGTTGTCGACACCAGTCAGAGATGTGTCTCAGTTTGGGCCGCACATTTACAAATACTGTCAGCACCTAGAGACGTTGCGCTTAGCTCATGACACCGAGCCCAATGGTAAGAATGTATTGTGTTTTGGTTTGCGAGCAGATTGTCCAGTATTTTTGCCAGTGAAACTGGTCTGTACTTTGCAGTTTGTAACTTTTGTGTGGTTTGAGATGCGTGTTTAAGTTACACTTAAGTTGTTGATAATGTACTGTATATGCTGTTTTAAAATAAAATGAAACGCTGTCACAGTTTAAGAAATTTTCTTTGCCGGACTTTTTATTTTGGTGGACGCTGTCATGTGATACTGTTTTGGTGTGGCTTAAAGTTAGGGTGGTAGTTAACGTTGTAGTTTTGCTCTGTTGCTGTAAGCAGTGGCGTTTATCTGTAACCAATATTGGAAGATAAACTGATAAAGAGTAGAATTGGGGTTTGGATGCATTTTTTTAGCCAACTAGGGCATTATGAGGAGTATCATTAGCTCCCATGCGGGATCATCTGGAGCCCCAGCCACATGCTAGTGAATTCTCGGCTTCAAAAAACGACTTTTCTGATGCTAAGAATGGTACAGTTTTTAGTGATTTTAAGTCACTATTTCTCCACTTCGGAGGCAAAGTCGTTGGTTTCCCCAGCCGTAATTCTAAGGAAGACATTTTTTTCTTTTCCCAGTGTCTCCAATGTGTTGACGTCCATGGCTGACGTTGCTATACTCTGCTAGACAGAATTTTGTTATGATTTGTTTGCAGCACCAAACAAGAATAAGTGCTGGCTTCATGGGCAGTATTGTCTGGGCAATGCCGGCACTGATTATATGGGCGTTGTGCACATCACGCGCTGTTCTTAATTTGACTGATTTCACGCCAGACTGCATCGTGTACATCTTCACTGAAGCTGAACCAGAGTTTCTGCATTATAATTGCTTGTCGATGGTTTTGCTTTATTTGACAGTGGCTGTGAGTTAGAAATGTGCCATTAATGCTTGCTAATAGCTAACTGAGATGCCGTATACATTCAGCTGCGTACAAGTCATTACCAAATTTATTATTGTACTTCTGTTATCGGCATTAATTTTGAGTAGGGTCAGATGGCCAAGTGGTAGAGTTGCAGACTCTGTTTCAAGATGGTTTGGTTCGAATTCCTAGTAGGAACAGTGACGGAATTTGCAACAGAAGTAGACCTAGATCGGGTGCAATATGCACTGGTTTGACAAAAGTTTGTTTGTATTTGTATTGTACACTGTATATGCAAAGAATTAATACATTCGTTTGACAATAATTTTGATACAAACTAAGTTTCCAGTACAAGTCAAGAGGGCTAATAGTATTTTATTTATTTGCTATGTATTTCTGTGTGTATATCAGTGCACTTGAAATTTTTTATGAGTGCTTTGTTTTAAGCATTTTTTTTTATGTTAAAGACATGTTTCAAATGATGACATTATTGAATATTGTATGTATAATTGTGTAACAAATAGACATACTTGTCAAGTTACATGTATCTGGCTAATTAATCAGTGTATAAATAAAGTATTGTAGTTTGTGTTTGCTATTGTTATTCACCAGTTTGTTAGTGTTATCGTTTCTAAATTTGCTACCAATTCAGATTTTGATTACCGGTAGGTTTTATCTGACGTATTCTGAGTGACTCCAGCTAATGCTATTTTCCAAAATATACTTTTTTTGGGGGGGGATTCTGCAGTAGGATTTTGCAGACTGCTAGTCTTCCTGTCTATCAACCAACCAAATAAAGCACTGAAGCTGGAAAGAATACATTTTGACCAGTAGAAATGCATTTGTCGCATTAGACAAAATGTGTGATATTTAAGAAATAAGCTACGAGTACTGCTGATAAAACGACGAGAAAACAGTGTTTGAATCATAAACGCTTCCAGGCATGTTGCATTTGAGTGAAGTTGGCAAGTTGAGTCCAAGAGATGTGGGGAGTGTGAGATGTTTCCTTCTCCCCATATGGCGAAGGGTCATATGGTAGAGGGTCGTGGCTCATCCACAGAAATTTTATGGTGTCTGAATTTTAAAACGACACATTTATGTGCAATTTTTATTAAGTGCTAAATTTTGTTAATTTTTCTGCAACAAAATGAGTAACATATACTGATTTGGAATACAAAGAAAATGCATAGACTGTCAAGCATGGGCGGAGCCAGAGGAAGGGTGGCGGGGCAGCTGTCCCCCTGTGCTCTCGCCTTTGCCCCTTTTCTCGGCTGCCCCCAGGAGAAATTCTGACGGTGATAAAGTGCCGTCAGGTAACCACACCAAGGTGTGACTAAGTCATTTTTACAAAACAGCACAGATATTTGTTATTTTTTGCGTCTCAAAATATTAAAAAGCACGCAAATTTGCGACTTCCATTGAACGTCCAAAAGCTAAAAGTTGTTCGTCTTTGGGATGGGGGAGGCTTCGCCGCCTGATTCCCCGACCAGGGGCTCTGCCCCTGGACCCCGCTACGTCTGTTTGGTGCACATAACTGAATAAAATCAATCGACATTTAGCCCTCACACAAAACGTTATTGCCTGCCCCAGTGCCCTGGTTCTTGCCCCTCAGCTTCAGATTGTTAGCGCCGTCCATATGCTGTCAAGGAGATTGACGCGGACGTGATAAAGAACGTTACTCATTGCTTATTATTACTTATTTTACATTAGTGATTAAACTAAAATTAGATCAAACCAAAATTAAATTGTGTAGTCATAAGTCTCATCTCATAATGGTCATAGCAACACCTTGCACAATAGATGTTTGAGCATTTTGTCTGGCATTCGCATGCAGTCAGTTAGGCTTCATAATTAGTCAGTACACTCTAGTAAGACGTCAACCAGTCTTTTTATCTAGTATATCCAGCAGGCCATTTTACACTCGACCACATTCAACGCTGCTGACTGCTGTAAGTGCTGGTACAGTACGTTCTTGATGTTCCTGACACGGCAGTCCTAGGCTACACTGTGTGTGATATGTAGCTCCTTCTTAATCAGCTGGATTGATATATTTTCAATATACAAACTGACAAAATCTTCTAAAATAATTGCAACGCAACGTAAAAAATTGTGAGACTCGAGCTCAAACTCAGGGGCTGGATCACACGAGACTGAGAATGCACAGTGCTCCAAGGTCGACGACGCAACCCGCAAGGCCGAAGCCATTGCCAACGACGTTATTAAAACTGAGACTAAGGCCACTTTTTTCCTGATACTAATGCACAAAACTTAACATTTCTCGCCAGGGCCGTCGAGAGGATGGGGTAGGTGATAAGCTACCCCGGGCCCAACGACGTTTGGGGGGCCCGCCGTCGCTCAGAAATACAAAAAACACACCAGAATGCACCATTTCGAAAAGAAAAATTCAAACTTTTTTCCTGGAGGGGCCCCGCAAAAATGTTTGGGGGCCCCGTGAGAATGTTTCCCCGGGCCCCGCTGTGGCTCTCGACGGGCCTGTTTCTCGCTTTATCAGCATTAGGTGTCCACTAGGGATAAATAATTGGTTTCTTCTCTTTAGTCTCTTATTACGTTACGTCTAAGCAATTTAGTTACGTTACGTTACACAAAGCAGGTGCCCGTTTCTATGCTCATGGCGTCTACGGCAACGAAGGTTGTGAGATAATACTTATTATAATTCTAAGGACGTGGCTGCAATTTAAATGGGATAAAAGTGCACAGTTTTAAGTAATATGTCGAAATTGGCTGCAGATCGACTAAAAAGTTCGTGGACGCCGCTGAATAATCAAGAAGCCAATTACAAGGTAGGCCAAACAATCTTATTCTTTTGTCTTTTGAAATGTTATAGTGCATGTCGTTACAAATGCCCATTTTTATGAATGCTGTTATATGCAGAAACCAGTAGGTTATTGAGATTTATAGTTTTCAGTTACCGCCTTATGCGTGTACGAGGGCCATCCCAAAAGTTCCAGCCTCGACATATTGGACAACAATATTTTCCATAATCTATACATCAGTGAAACGTAGGTCCTTTACTGACTCTCATGAGTTTGCTGCGGATATGACGTCATTGTAATTTATCACGTCATAAGGCACTTAACCAAAGCAATTTGAAGCACTAACATAAAAGCGAAAAAAAATATACCTATATTTTCAGCAACAAAAATGTAGTTTATGGATTCTTAGTTTTTAGCGATATAAACCTTCTGGAAATATTTGCTGGCTTCACTGTGTAAACAGCGACAAACACGCATGTACCTATGTATCGACTATAGTTAGACTATAGCAAATAATCGAGTAAATAAGTAAGTAGGTAAATAAGTTTGTAAGTATTTTAATAAGTAAGTAAGCGTGGTTGTCTGCATGTGGCAGTGATGTAAGGTACACGGTTTGGCTGATGACACTGTAACTTAATTTTGGGAAATTTTAGGACTGGTGTGCCCTGTCTCATAAGGAAATTGGCAAACTCATAATTATTTCAGGTGTTTCACCAATTTATAGAAGAATGTAGTATTGATTTGATGACAAAATTTTGAATAAAGTGCAATGAAGTGTTGAGCTTGGTCATTAGCACTGTCAGCACTGCAGAATTATATCGAATGTTCATGCAACAGAGCAAGTGACAACTTCTAATCATACATGTTCAAAATAAAACACATTGTATGACGTATCATATTGATCACTTTATTTGTCAGGTAATTCAACAATTTGACATGACTGATAAGTGCCTAAATTACAAGGGCCGCAACACACTGTGCTATATGACTTTCTCATTTTCTGACAGATATTACAGTGTTTTGTTTTAATAACTTTTGCCTGCAGTGTTAGTTTATTGCTGGGTATATTGTGCATTAGCATTCTCGTGCTGCTGATCCGTTGTATTCAGTAAGTGTGAAATATGTCAGTGTAGTGTTTTTGTTTATTTTTCCGGTGCTGCTATGGACTTTGTAAACTATACTCTGCTTTAATTTATCTTGTTGTCAGACAAGCAAAAGTGTTTCAGCTGTATGTGCAGTTTTGTGCACCAATGCTTTGCACAGCTGATATGCAAGTGCAGTGTGCAATGATGGTTTGAAATGTATTGCACAGTACAAGCTTATGCATTGTGCACTGTTATTCTACATTATAGTCAGATTGTTTGTTACCGAAATAACTGTTAATGTGTTTGCATTTGTAAATGATTTCTTGTTGTCATCTATTTTTAACATGTGGCTATTTCATAATCGTCACTGTCACTGTTTTATGCATTGTCAGTAACAGTGTTGTTGCATAAATAATAATTTTGATGCATTAGCGAAGACTCTATCTGGAGAACTGGCATATTTTCAGTAGCAGCTTCATTCCTTGGCACTAGCAGCATCTTTCATTTTTAGTTCACTGGCTGATCTAATGATCTACAACTTGATCCATAGCTAAAGCATCAGCACACATGCCTTTCCCAGTAGCCATACAAGTAACTCACTGAAACCTTGACTTTACTATGAACTTTTTGAACTTACGGCGTTGAAAAATTAGTAAATTATTCGGATTGTGACCTCTTTACTTCTAAAGCTTAATCAGTTTAGGTTTTCATCAGAAATGCATGTTGTCTATATTATGTGTTGTAGGTGTTTCTCAGTGTCTGTTTTTTTCTGTTCTATGTTATTCCGGTAGTACTTGCACCTGATTGTTACATGCACATTTGCTGTGTGGTGTTAATAGAAGTTTGCAGGTGAATGTAAAGATTGCAGCAATACATTAAGATAAAAGCATGTAACTCAATAGCAGAAATAATTAGAATTTAGAATTCAGATAACTTAAAATGAAAACTTCCTGGGGCATCACAGGAGAGTAACGTGGCATTAACACGTATAAGAACAGTTTCAGCCAGTCTCAAAAGTGACAAATAAAGAAAAAAACTGGAATATGACTGTTAATATAATGTGTATGTACTCATATAAATGTGTTTTTAAAAGTTTTTTGCACTGTTGAAATGATGTTTTTGTTTTTTTGTAGATTTTCAACGAAAGAAGAACTTTAGTTAACAAATGGGTTAGTTAACATGATATTTTGATAATACAATATTTGTGTTAGCATGGCGTTATTAAAATACGAATATTATACTGGAGCTTTAAGGAAACAGTGAACAGTCGAAATTTGTTTTATAAGAGACTAGAGTTAATCTTTTGTCTTTGCTTTGGAACTTAGTTTCAATACTTTTTTGCATAGTATTTTGATTGCACTGGGCAAGGTGTGGCAAATTTAAGTTAGTTAAGTTGTTTAAGATGTGTTGCATTTGCTATGGTGTTAGTTCGTTTTGACGAACATTGGTTAAATTGTTGTTTAGCACAATGTCCAGGCTGCTTCTGAGTGGCTGGATGCTTTTTTGGAATACAAATATAACGGTTGTTAGTGTAGTCGTAAAATTAATGGTGAAACACTGTCACGTTGTTTTCATTTAGTTTGAGAAATGGAACGACAGCCAGCGAGTGAGCATGCTGGAGGATCTGATTGGTCGATGCAGTGTTCATCAGGCAGAGCTGGCGAGTGTCGTCATAGCTCGACGCAAGCCCACAATGCACAGCGACTTCACGCGCTCATTTCCACGCGTTCTTTCCATTTACATCTTTTCATTCCTCGATCCACGCAGTCTCTCCAGATGTGCTTGGGTAATGGTGGTTTCATATTTGTGACTGATTAAGTACCAGCTGTTTGAAGAAGTTTTTGAAGATTAACAAACGTAGTTGTGGAGGGTCTTGCCGGTGAGATGCAAACGCTAAAGATCTTGAGAGGGGAGGGGCATAGGATTGAGGGTTCTCATTTTCATCGAATTACTGGGTGTGGGGAGCGTCGTAAGCTGCCCCAGACGTCTGATTCCACCTACATGACTGTCTCTATTTTTGGCTTAAACCCAGACCTGACCAACCACTTAATAGGTAGAGCACATGTTTGCTTTGAGCAGTAAAATTATTTTTATATGAGTACGTTTATTCGCCAATACAGCAGATAAACAACACAAAAAAGACAGTAAACTAAGGAAAAAACACAAGCACACATGCAGTCACCCAGATACACGCAAACACACCAAATAAAAGCAATAAAACACACTAACGATTACTACCGATTATTGGCTATAGCAGCAAAAGTTTCATCGCTCAGTTTAAAATACTGTTATAGTCTTACTACGCTCCATCCGACAAAATTATTGTAGTTTTCTCATTGCTAAAATATGTATAAAATCACATCTACCGATACCACAAATAAAACTTTTTACTGACTCCCACTGATGAAATTTAAATATTTTATGGTAGACACCATTCTAGCACATGTTAATTTCCTTAAGTTATGTTGCTTGTTCTTTTATGATTGATAACCAAAACATGTTGTACCAGTGTGCTAGTAACACTGCTGACTATTGTGCGCTGAATGAATTCTTGGAAGTAGGAACCTTTATTCCGTTTGTACCTTTGGTATCTCAGTTAATAAAGGTGCAAATGATGCAAACTGATTTTGTTGATGCCATTCAAGCGATGAAGTATTTTGTATAAAGTATTTCTGACTATTAATTGTTTGATGTGATTAATTGGCAGTTTAATTGATTAATGGAATCTGATAGTGTAAGCATAAATCACCATGCTGACTTGCCTGCTGTGTGGCTGCTAAGGTATCATGGCACTGGAGATCTGTGGTGGAACTGGATCAACTCTGGATGCCAAAGTGTTTGAAGCTCGGCTGGATGCTGACATTCTCACCATCAGTTCATGAAAGTGGCATGTGGAAACGACTCTATATTGAGAATATGGTTGCGCTGAAGAGTTCGCTGCGCCATGTTAGTCCAATCTGCTGCTGCTTACTTTCTCGATCTGTTGTAATTCATTAAACTTTGCAGGCTGATGTAATTGAGCCGTGAAATTTTGTGTTTTTAGCAAAGCTATATTTCGTTGTTTAAGTTATAATGCTGTTGATTGGCAGTTTGGTTAACGGAACTGGCAGCTGAGCTGTAGAAATATATCAGTGCATTGACCCTTGTGACGCCGCACTGACTTGAAGCTCCACTGACCAGTGGACGTTTAGATATGACGTCATTATATAGGCGTACAGGTGGATGTAAGCTACTGGTAGTCATTTTGACGCGTTTGTTTGATTCCGATTTTTACGCACAACAGCAGCTACTGCTGTAGCGCATCTTAGCCATCGCAATTCTGTCTGCCTCTCTGTCCGTCTGTCACACGGGTGGATCAGTCAAAAACGCTGTAAACTAGAATTACAAAATCTTCACCGTTGTCTGCCTGGAAGACTCTAGTTTTAGGAACCATAAAGCTTTTCCATAAATTCGAAGAGGGTCACCTCAAAAGAAGGCGGTAAATGAGAGGCGGGGTAGGGAAAATTGCGATTTTCAGCCGATACGGCATTGGCAGAGCGAGACAGGTCACGCCCTCTGGTGAGTACAAGTAAAACACTATAGATAATTAGCTGCCGGTCGTCTGGCGCCCTCTGGCAACTGATTTTGTTTTACTGGGTTTTCAAACATGCACCACTGTTGCGTGTTCCGGGTCCTTTGCGTTAGTGGGGCTTTTCTTGTTTGTCATGTCTCATGCCTTTTCTGTAATATAGGCTATAATACAGTTAACTTAGTATTAAACTGTTGAAAATGCTGACCAAGGTGTGACAGCTCTATAAAGCTAAACTTGGTGTACCAGTTTGTTGCATTGCTTTCTGATTGGTTGTAGACGTCCAGAAGTCGAAAGGAAGCAGAGGTCGTGGGTGCGGCACCAGACGGTCGAAATGTCCCCGTATCAGCACGGGTTGGTTTCACGCGACCTCCCAGCGCGCGCCGACCGCCGTGGAAAGGCACTGATCCGACGCCTCAAGACACCTGGCGACACAACTACCTCGACAACGACGACGAAATTGAAAAAGTCAACAAATTGTCAGTATTATCAGACTTACAGTAGTAATAGTAATAACAGTAGCAGCAGCGATGATGTATAAATTCTGACGCGGCGTAAAACCGCGTACAGAGCGACGTAACTGAATTGAATTGAACTGACACGGGGCGAGCCCATTGTTCATTGGTTGACGCTTACGTGAGCGGTCACATAGGCTACCGACGCGACGCCGTTAGACGGTGTCTACTGTAATGCCCATTGGCCAGTTCGTCAAAAACTAAACTATGTCAGTTCAGTTGAATACAGTTCAGTTACGTTAATCTGTACGCGCCTTTACATGCCGAAATTATGCGGGCTCATCATGTCAGGTTTGTAAAATTGGTGAACAAAGCAGAAGTGTCTTCAGAAACCTTCTAATTCAGTTGACTGACTTTATGGAGCATTGTTATTCAAGACTTAAGTAAAATGCTTGTTGAGATTACAACATTTGATGTTTCAGTTAGGGCCTGCATGTATCTAGCTGTTTTGTTAAACGGCACAAAGTGTATGGATTTGGCACTCACTTTATTTTCTTACTGCAGTGCCGTTCTGCCAACTGACATTTTCACATTCAAATGTGCATAAAGACGTGAATCTAAAACTGCGTAAAATGTATAAAAATGTGTGATAATATTTTTAATACTTTCACAATGGTGTTCTTGAACACTGTCGATCTGTCGTTCTATATGGAGGCTACGAGGGTGCTTTGGGGTAGTTGGTTATGTATCAGGAAGGGCATCTGACATGTTAAAATGTTGTCATAGCAATAACCAAAAGCTTACTATCTGAGACGGACTTAATTTGGATAACTTTGCGAAAATGGGCAGATTGAACTTACTGTACTTCTTACAGTTTACTTTGCAAGTAAAACGCGAGCAAAAGTATCCTGCTAACAAATGTTTTGGCTATTTCTTAGTCCAGTCAAATTAGGTTTAGTCTCTTCTTACAAACAGCTAATGCCGCCATTGGTATAACGAATACTTTGTTTGAACTTTGATTATATATTGCTGTGTGAATCAGAAGAAAGAGAGGCGTCTATGGTGTTGAGGCGGAGAACATTTACAGACGTGCAAAGAACAGAGTGAACTCGGGTCAAACCAGCGCTCGACGCTCTACCTCGCTAACGGTATACGCCGATATAGAGATGTCACTGATGAACGTTCTTTCTTCTGTCAGCAAAGTGATAGTGGCGTTTAATAGCAGCGTTAACATAGCATGCATAGAACACTGTAGTCACTTCGGCGTAATCGCATCTAAAGTGCACAGTGTCAGCCAGTGGTCGAGTCTGAGGCTTTCTGTTCACGACCAGAAGTCGGACGCTGGCTTTCGGAAATTCGGACATTGGCGGTACAGTCTGCCTTCCCTAGTGACATCTGAGCTTTTTATTATTTTATTTTTACCTGACTGTACTTAAGTAACGGTCGAGCTACTGGTATGAGTTGTCTGTCTGTCAGTCTGTCTGTCTGTTACGCATGAATTGTGGACTAATGGTGCGAGATAGGGCGTATGTTGCTATTGATCACTCATAAAAAGTCGCATATTGGCTGTCAAATGACATGTAAATCATTGACCTTGGATGACCTTCAAGGATCGTAAGGCACTATGGTATGCCAGTCGTGCGGTATTGTGGCTAAATGGTAAGTCGTAGGGGGTCTGCGATCATATCATCGGATAAGGCGCTGGCGACTTCCTATATGCTGTCAATAGTAATCATGTCTCTATCTGCAGCGGTTTGGTCGCAATTTTTAGTGAACAGTTTTAAGCTATAAGTGGTCACATCTCGGTAACGGTGAAAGATAGTACCAAGGTTGTCATTGATCACTAATAAGAAATCGCATACGCTCTTTCAGAGATGAAAAGCATCGAATTGGATGACCTTCAAGGTCACTGACAACCAGTATGGTCGGCTATCCTAGCGACAGCTGGGCTTCTCGTATTACTTGATTTAATCAGACATGTCTGCTTGCTGGGTGTGATGTGCTAGCGGTCCAAGTCTTCAGTGCTGTCATCGACTGCTGTAGCGGCGTATGAGCGGCCTTCCTGGGCAACTGCAGCCATCGCCTCCCAGTCTGTTACTGGACTTGATGGTCTTCAGCTGGACTCTGTCCGCGGTGGAACCGTCTCAAAGACTGCCGCTAACTGAGCCCCGTGCCATCGTCAAGTATGCTGTAGGCCTAGCGTCAGGCAGCACGAAATTTTAACAAGTTTGTGTTCGTTCTGTTACGTTTAGCAGGGCCGGATTAATGTAGTAGGCTAGCATTAAAGCTGGCAAATGTTTTGGGCCTCGTGCCTCTAGGCCCATAACATTTACCTCCAGAGACCCCGCGAGTCTTAAAGTTAACATTTGTTTTTTCAAATTTTGTTATTGGTGTCTGCTATTTTTGTTACACATATTAGTGTTTTTTGCCTGCTTTGCAGAATTAGAAATACAGATTTGGAAACTGTGTATTTATTTCTGTTACGTTTGAACTCAAACTGCAAAGGAAAAAACTTCGTTATTTCAGTTGAACTGGAAAGGGGTCCTTACTTTACTCTTTGCTGCAAGCCTTGCACTGATTAATCCGGCTCTGACGTTCAGTCTGCTTGCTGTTGTTAAGTTGCAATTTTCTGATGATGCTACAAATTTCCGACAGAATTCTGATAGACAACTGCAAATTTCTGACATAGAGAATTTTTGGTGCTCAAAAATTCTCATGTTGTTTCTATATTTTATTAAAGTGGGATGTTCAGCCCCAAATTTAGCACTTTTTGGACTACATTTTTCAGACAGCAAATTTTCTGACATTTTTCTGACAGCAGCGTGACGTGTTTCATTGCTTGTAACTGCTTTTTCACACGGTGTTCAAATATTTGCCAAGTTAGATGTGCCATCGATTTATGCAGAAGTTTTCTTTTGTGTGGAGACCCGATTGTCGTTAGGAAGTTTTGGACTTTCTTCCACATTTTTTGCCTAATCAGTTTTTCACAAACCATTAAAGTCGAGCCTATGTCACAGCCTTCTGTCTGTCTGTTGCATGGCCTGTTGTCTGTAGTCAGTCACGCATGTATTGTGACCAAACGGTACGTCTTAAGGAATTTTTAGAGGGGAAGAAGTACCGGTAATTGCCCATCCCCTGTCTGCCTGGGACGACGCACTGGTTATTAGCCTAATACATATTTATGATGTTTGTGCAATGTGTGTCAAATATGACAACTAGAAAGCAGTCGTAGCCCGCAGGTACCTCCGCCAAGGCAAAGCTATTCGCCAGGTGGCGTCACCATATTCACTTTGCCAGCGGTTCGCTTATGCCCCCTTTAACGCAATGGTAACGAAAATTTCAAAGTGATCCAGAGTCCAGGATTCCTGCCGGATCACCCCCAAAACTGAACCACTACTAGCTTGTGCCATGCCCGACATACCCTCAAAATTTCAGAAAGATCCATCCATAACTTTTTGAGTTGCTGTATCTTGCTAACAGACAGACAGACAAACAAAAACCGGCAAAAACATAACCTCCTTGGCGGAGGACGAGGTAACAAGTTGGAAGTTCACAAAACTTCATTCCGTTAAAGGCTGTAGTGATGAGTTACCAGGATGTGGGTGTACATGATCATTAGAGTCAAAATAGTGTAAGTATAGTTTATAGAAAACGTACAGTTGCTAGACTATCGTGCCAGTATTTGCTGAACCGTATAAAGGTGCTTCATAGTAATAATCGATATATGTATAGAGGAGTGTGTAAACAAAAGTAACTGGCAAAATCGAGGTAGATTGAAGTTGATGCTGTGTTATAACGTGTCAATATAACGTCGAAGTATATGCATATAATGAACGGCAGGCGCTTGTGTTTTGTGGCGTCGTGGGTCAAAAAAGTATATGCGGTCTAGAAATTACGGTTTTCCAACATGCGCTTTAAATTTTCAACAGAATTTCGACAGACGGCCGGAAATTTCCGACAGGGTGCTGAAAATTTTAATTTTGTTCTCTAAATTTAGCCAAAGCGCGGATTTTTATATAGCCCCAAATTTTGCATTTTTGTCAGAAGTTTTCGGACAAGAAAATTTCCCCACAATTTTGCGACGACCCCTCAAATTTCGAGAGGGGGAGAGGGCACGACGCCACTGCTTGTGTTGTTCTAATAATTAATGATGGTGGGCTATATAATGATGCGTGATGTTGTTGACGGCAGTCCTATGTCGTCGTCGTCGTTGTTCGTTGTCGTCGTAATCACGAGAAGAACATCGTGCCGTCCTCTTTCTTGCGTGAGAAGCCCGGGTTTGTCAGCTGAGTGTGATGTCCAACTGCAACCATACAACGCCCTGCAGTGTGTGCGTTTTATTGTAAGCACGTGTTGTTTCGATAACAGCATGCAGAAATTCTTCAAGTTACAACAGTTTTATAATTATTAGGTACCTATTTGTTGACTTTGTGGCAACTGCTGCCGCATGTCTTCGGGACGACTTTCCGCAAGGAACCGATTGCTTCGTCAGACTGTTTATTTAAGCGCACCCGTATTTGTGCGGCCACCCCCTCCCCCCGAGTGAGCTTTGACTCTTTCAGCACACCGGCCACTCTAGCCCTACTCAAATTTGGTTTCTTTTTCACCAGTCCGTACGGGAGGGACAAATTAGGGAGGTTTAGATTACGCGTATACGTGTGGGTATAACGTCTACGGGAACGCGCAGCAATACAGTAAGCATGAGTCATGTCAGCCAGCAGCGGTATCCGTTGGCGTGCACGTTTGGCAGGAGTTTAGATTCAGCGTTTGCAGCACCGGTAACGAACGGAGAGCATAAAATCCTGTTTGCGTTTTCGACATTGTGCTTACGTAAATCAGTCACGATGGCAGGTATAAATAATGATTAGCAAAATGCGTGATAAACTGTGACATACTAAGATTACATAAAAAAACTACTTTTATTATGTAAAGTAGG
>Ga0056128_1002732_pt1 | contig 21121 bp, 14 predicted proteins | sample WorMetLIZISLAND2_FD_71113 | JGI IMG/M metagenome (GOLD analysis project Ga0056128, IMG submission 71113) | Marine gutless worms symbiont microbial communities from Max Planck institute for Marine Microbiology, Germany - Olavius geniculatus... ... | reverse complement strand
GTGATGTTAAAGTGATGATTGACAGTTTGTGCACGATGTAATTTGACTGCACGTTGATTAGTTGCACTTTCTGCTTTTTTCATTTTCTTTTTATTTTTCATCATTTTGGCTTTGCACTTTGTTTGTACCTTGTGCACGATGTTCATAATAAATATATAAATATATCAAAATTCTTGATAATTACAACTATCACTGCAAAATGACACTGTAAAGGATGAGCCAGAAAGTAAGTTTCAAAAGTTGTCAGTATCTTCACCAAATATTTTAAACTAAGGTAGTGCAGCGACGCAGTTAACATGTTGAGGCATATCCAGTAACCACACTATTACAGATTTTCCACAGAACGTGCTGGAGAAAAATTGTGACAATCGGTCAATATTTGGCAAAGATGTGAACACATATCTGCTTACTTTTTTGGCCCATCCTGTATCAACAGTAGAAAATAAAGACCTGAACCAGTTTTTGCAGAATCTGTTCGCAAGTCTTGCGCATGTTATTGCGAGTAATCTCTCGACTATGAGCCAGCACACGATAGCGACGAAAAAACTCCACATACGTCCACCTGCACAAACATTCTCACATTGTTACAACACACATAATATGTGCACTGTGCAATTACAGACATGACGGCTAAAAAGCATGTGCTACAAACATTAAGCATGAACTGGAGAAGCCAGTATTAATGGGTGGTTTTGTGGCATAACAGTAAGGTAATAAACTTACGATCAAGCAGTCGTAGCTTCGCTATAAAGTGGATACTACCTGGATGGGTGTAAATGGTGTCTAGCAGGTAACACTATATGATCCCATGTAAAAGGTGATGCTCTGTAGCTGTGAGACGGGTTTGACCCCCTAAAATCTATCCTCCAGCATTCACAGTTGCGGGGAGCAGGCAATAATCTGGTTTTTAACAGCTCCAGTGAGGTCCATCTTCAACTCTGTTTTGGAATTCAGTAGTTTGGTGCTAACCGGTTTGGCTAATAGGAAGCTCTAATCACTTTTCTCTCTATGCGAGGGCGACCTGTTTGCCATGGGATGTGATCTGTGTCGGCGAAGGTGGAAGTCTGGTACACAAGCCCTGGAGTACCAGGGCAACATGGTGCTTTGGCCCCAACCTTCATCTAGATGGAAAAATAAGGAGCAGTAACAAGTGCTGTTGAATCCCGACTATATGATGATTCTTTGTAGCAAAATTTGTTGACACAATGAACCAGAAATGTCAAAGTCATTTGAAAATGTATCGAGCGACCATTAACTGAGTCACAGTGTAGACACAGTTCAATGCACACAAACCGTGACGGATATCCAGCAGCACTGATGCGTATAGTCTCCAAGACCCCACAGGCTCTCAGCTGCTGTACTGCACGCTTCGACTCAAACCTAAGCACAAACACGTTCACGTTCTTTGAATAGACTCACAGGCTGAAATGGTAACTAATAAGTTGCATAAATTCATCCAAATACAACCTCACAGTGCAGCACGGTAGTGCTGACACTGTTTTAAGGACGATGAATGTTAAGTATAAAAAATGGCGTTTGGGGGGGGGTCCTGTAACTCCAAAACCCCTTAACCGATTTCCATAAAACTTGGCACAAGTGATCACATTGCCCACCCGACCCCACATGCAAAATTTGGTTACAATAGGTTCAAAGGCGGCGTGGCTGCGCATGCGCGAAATTCACCGTTAGGCATCTATTTTTTTTCTTTCTTTTTTTCTTGCGCACAACTACAGACCAGCCCGTTAGACTGACTGACGCCACTAACGGCTCAAACGAAGCGTCCTGACGCCGGACGCATTCCTTATATGGTTTCAATTAAAATTTTAAAAATTTACCCCTTTTTATGACCCAATTTTTAAACATTTTTGAAAATTTGCATTACGGCCTATGGGGACTTCAAAGCGGTATAACTCGGTCCCCGTAAAAGATAATTGCGTGCTGTGTTTACCTACCCCCCCCTATTTTCGGGGTCGGGCAATCTAATGGTGTAATTTAAATTTACCCCCTAACAACCCCTGTTGCCACAGCACTTGTCACTTGTGAGTTATGACAGATTACTGGTGGGAAAATAATACACGTGTAAACGGTGTTCTGTGAACAAATGATGTCACAATAATGACGTCATCATCAAAAAAATTTCCACATGTGTTCAAAATAAAATTCCCTACAATACATATATTTTGGATTTTTAAGATTTAGAAAACTAACAAAATGATGCTGTTTTGTAACTTATTTATCAAACGACCCTCGTATTAATCCAACATAACAAAGTATAAAACATACGTGAATGGTAGCTTGGAATCATTCGGCTTGATGCAGCGAATGTAATGAGGAATGGTCGTGAACAAAGTTTGCATCAGCAGATTCAACGAATCCCGAAACTGCAAACATTAAAACAAACTGCTTTAAATCTGACAAAATGATAACAAGATATGACTGTCACTTGCTGCAATAATAAACTAGACGGTTAACATAAAACGGATAGACAAACAGGGACAAACAAAGAACAGTCTTAAGTCCACAATAAAATATGCTGCAGCAACACATTATGTAGCCTGCAGTCAGATATCACCAAGACAAATAAGTAGGAATAAGCTAATGTTTTGTAAACAACACTGCTAGTAACATGAATAAAAAGTAAAAAGTTGCTTATAGCTTTTTATGGGAAAACCATCACAAAGCTATGAAGCATCACCTGCCATACGAGATCGCATAGTGCTACCTGCCACCCAACAGAGGTTAATGTGCCCCAGCTGAACCCCAGGCAAGCAGGCCAGTACTTAATTTACCTAACCCGAAGGGATGAAAGGCTGAGTTGATCTTAGTGTTGGTTATACGTTCAAATCATAGGTGAGGTTGGTAGCAGTTAGTCAATGGTGATATTGTTGTAGAACAAATAAGTCGTCAACTAAGGCCAGAAGGTGCTGGCAGATGGCGCTATTCAAAGTGCGAATGGTAAACTGTTCCGGATGTGAAAAGTGGTTAAAATAAAGGCAGAAGAGCAAAGAAGAATTGGCCATACAAACCTGGGAGCCGACGGTCTTGCGAGCTTGCTTCTGCTGGGCTGATGACTTCGGCAGCTGTTTGGCTGGTCTCACCGAGACTGCATCCATGCCACCCGCTCGACGTGTTGGACTTGTAGTGGCTTGCGCTGCGTCTTCAAACAGATTTGCTACCAGTTCATACTGCAACGCAATGCATACACAACAATCACGTCATCCAGAGACTAGTACGATTTTCATAATAAATGGATAAATAAAATATTCAACAAACAGCATTAACATAAACCATAAATCTCACGTAAACTATAAACTTTGTACCCTTACAGCATTAGTTATCGCCACTAATGTATTACACAACTGATGTATTGAATCAACTGATAAACAACACTGAATTCAACTGAAGTGCTCATTCAACTTACGGTGCTGGCTTTGAGCAGCCTGATCTGCTCATCTAGCACAGTGTCTCGGTTCTTCTCTACGAATCCTTCGATCTGATACTCGACTCGGTCGGCAAAGTGAACGATGATATACGAAGTCTGTGATAGCCGTGGCTTCTCGAAGTGACTGGACTTGCCAGCATGCATGTCACAGACCTTGTGACACCAGTTGCGGTCGGATGCATTTGGCATCTGTAAGAACGAAGTCACAACGAGATCAAGGTCAAGTAACATATAGATTAACACTACCACTTCATTTATCGTTATCTCCTGCAAATCCAACTGGATTGCTATGATGGGTGACTGTCTGGGACAGAAGTTAAACCATCTTAGTATACAACCAACATCAACTCAGCCTTCCATCTAGAAGAGGTAGGCAAATCGAGTACTGGCCTGCCTGGCTGAGGTTAAGACAGGACACATTCACCTGTGTTGATTGGCAAGTAACACTGTTGATCCCATACGGCAGCTGATGCTTCATAGCTCTGTAACAAGTTACCATTAAGCGCTGCACACAAACTTTAACCTTTCTGAACCTGCTAGCACAAAGCTTCGCTATAAATACGTGAGTTGAAATATGAATGCATCTTACTCGACATTCTTCGTCAAGAAGGTCAAGGATGCCAAGCTTATCCTCGATGAGGTCAATGCAAGGCTGGTTGTCATGGAAGTCAATGAAAGACCAAGTGATTTGTTCCCGCATGTATTCCTCCTGCTCCAGCTTGAACACATGCTACCAACAGACAACACAGCACGACTGAAAAAACCTAGATTTTTTTAAAAAAAGCCCAATCTGATGGATTTCATTAGGTTTTGGCAAAGATGGGTTGAAAACCAGCATTATCATGGCCAAGATGATGATGATGATGAAGGACAAATTAACTTTAGCGTGGCATTAAGTCCTAAGACTACAAGGACATGTAACAATAAGCCTAAACAGTGAAGTCACGTAATAGTAGTCAGCACAATGAGACGTTGATAGTCATGACTGTAAGACCAGGCAAAAAGTTCGGTTTTCAATCTGCTGCGGAAAACTTGCAACGACGGAGACAACCGGACTGGATGAAGGCAAAGGCCAGTGGTTTTCAAAACCAAGGCCAAAGCCAAGGCCACAATTTTTTGCATTCTAACTGTCCTCAAATTCGAAGATAGTCCTGGGTTATGGTTTTTTGGAGTTAAACCCATTAAAAAACATAACTTGATGGGTTTGGGGGTTTTCATGCATTTTAAGTTATTCGAATGAGCAGTGTAATATACTTTATCTTAAAATTTGCTAATCCATAGGTGTAAAATCTAGTAAAATAAAAAATTAAAATTGGTTCAAGTTTAAAGGTAGAGGTATGCTTAACTGACTAAGTTTACTGCTATTGCTAAGTGAGACAACAGGATATCTTAAAGGCTGAACGCCCAATCAACAACAGTAAACTGACAAACCTTTACACAGAAATACAAAATTTTGAAAAAAAAACATCTGAACAACTAATTATACGTAAATTATAAACAACGCATGCATTTATCATGATATGTGCTTTAACAGAAATCATAAGTTACCATGATGTGCTTCATGTTGTGATAAATAAATAATAATAAAACAAAAAGTCATTTACCAAGCAGAACTGCTGTTGAAGTTTCTCGTTGGCATAGTTGATACAAAACTGTTCGAAACTGTTCACTTCAAATGTTTCAAATCTAAAACCAAACAGGCATATATTGCAAACTATATTGCCAGTATGACTTCAACACACAAGACACACCATTCAACTATAAAAATTCATTAATGTCACAATTATAAGTATACCATGTTTCCTGTAATCTTTGCACATAAACTCACAACAAATACTAGAAAGCATTCATGAGAGAGCCAAGTAAATTTTTAAAAATAGTAAATTACAAGCATTTTTGTTAATATATTATTTAATACCCATGTAATAATTAAGTAAATTCCTTCTCTGATAGCCTATAGTATAGTTATAGCATTTCTGCTGGTGACATCACAGATGAAGACAATCTGTGCATGAGGTAATGATGTCACTATTATTGTGACGTCATGCCACTTTGCACAGACAGACAGGGACAGAATGACAGAAAACTCAATAAATATATATATAACCTCCTTCATTCACTACATTCATTTAGTGGAGATAATAAACCGAAATACTACACAAATCTAAAACAAAATTACTGTAGTTGGGTGCCATAACTACAGTTAAATTACCAGCACACATATGCACATTAGCAACAAAAATTAACACCATTTAAAAATCAGGAAAAAAGTTTTGCAATTACGCAAGCACTATAAAAATGTATTTTACCCATAAGCAATACATTATTAGATGTCCGTTATTTCCATAAATGATAGGCAAAAATGTGAGAAATAAACAATAAAAATGTATACAAATTTTAAACAGCAGCAAAAAGAGCAAACTACCATGACATACCCATAAATGTCTAGAACTCCGATAAACTTCTTTGACTTGATGGTTGTGAAGAGCGACTTGTTTAATTCCCTCACTATCCAGTTGTACAGCTGAGAGTAAACGTGCTTCGCAAGAGCATCACGTGAAACACAGGCCTTCACATTTCACACACGTAACATGCCTTCACATATTGCACCCAGAATATGTAACAAACACAAATCTACATCATCTGCTAATTTCGTCATCTCCGCATAAGCATTAAACGTACAGCAATTGGCAAATGTCATAGCAAAACAAAACAGTTGATTAAAAATAACTAGAAATTTAGGGCAAAAACCAACGTGAGTCCGCCCGGCGCCCTAAGTCCAATTGGGGGGAAAATTTAGGGGGGTGAAGTTCCCCCGGAAGCAAAGTCATATGGCCTGCACTCAAATGCATTACCGTATGCAAAATGCACACTGTTGACTTAGGGTAGATAAACATTAGCCGCGTAATCTCTGGTGTTAGTGGACCAAACTTCACCAAATTTTCTTTATTCAACGCGGGATTAATAGTACCTGATAACTCTTTTTTACCTATGGTCGATATCTTTATTCATTCCAAAGATATTTGCGGTCAAACTCAAAAGTAGTCGTAAATCGCATCATTTTTGAAAGTTTTTGCCCTCCCAAATTTTAAGGAGGCAGTACCCCCCAAAAGTTGTACTGCATTATCACCCCCATCTAGCAGCAGTTTCATGAAGCTACTTCCCCTGGCTCCAAAGTTCTTGCGGCTATCACACTACATTTTAAGCCAATTTTTGACTCCCTTAAAAATTGTAAGGGAAAACCCTATCCCCGGTGGGAGTGCACTAGTAAGATTTGGTCATTCTCTAGCATATGTAAAAATTTGGGGGCGCAGCACCAGCTAGGGGCCGAAATATGGTCTTCTGAAAAAGTCGATTTGGGTGGGTGGGTATGATTCCACAGCGAGATCTCCGTAATTAGTGGACCAATGTTCACCAGACTTTCTTTGCCGAACGCAGGAGGAATCCTTGTCAATCAGGTACTTGTCCGATTTTGAATATCTTCATCAGTTCCAGAGATATTCGCCATCAAACTTTAAAGTTGTCCAAAACTGAGTCAAATTTTGCATGTTTTTGACCCCTGAAATTTTTTGGGAGAGGGCCCCCTGAAAGTTTGGAGCAGCATTATAAAACTCCACCTAGAACTGATCATCGTGCAAAATTTCATGCCGATCGAACTGATGCATCTCGGAGATCTCATGTTGAAATAAAAAATAAGTAGAAATTTGGGGGATTTGGGAAATTTGAGTCCGCCCGGCGCCCTAAGTCCGACTGCGGGGAAAATTCATGGGGTGAAATTCTCCCGGTGGCAAAGTCATGTGGCCTGATGTCAAATGCATTAGCATACGCAGAATGCGCACTGACGACTTAGGGTAGGTAAACATTAGCCACATGATCTCTGGTGTTAGTGGACCAAATTTCACAATTTTTTTTTGGTTCAACGTGGGAGAGACTGCGATTGATAACGCCGTTTACCACTTGTTGATATCTTAATCCAGTCCAGAAATATTTGTGGTCAAAGTCGAAAGTTGTCATTAAAAGTACTAAATTTTGGACGTTTATTTCCCTCCCAAATTTTAAGGGGGCTGTGCCCACAACAGACGCACCCGCGTTATCACCCCCACTGAGCAGCATGTCACGTGGTAAAGTTTCATAAAACTAATCCCCTTGACTCCAAAGATCTTGTGCCTAATACATTGAATTTTAAGCCAATTTTGGACCCCCTTTAAAAAATTGTAAGGGGGACCACCATCCCCAGTGGGGGGTGTGCTAGTAAGACTTTATCATTCTCTACCGCATGTCAAAATTTGGGGGCGCAGCACCCCTAGGGGCCAAAATATGATCTTCCGAAAAGTCGATTTGGGAGGTTACGATTTCACCACCTAATATCCGTGACTAGTGAATCGAAGTTCACCAAATTGCGGTACAAAATGTACCGATTTTAAATAACTTCTTCCGTTCCGGAGATATTTGCCACCAAACTTCAAAGGCGTCAGAAATCGAGCCAAATTTTGCATATTTTTGACCCCTAAAATTTCTTTGAAGTGGGCCTCACAAAATTTTAGACTGGCATTATAAAGCACGGTCTAGTACTGATCACCATGCAAAATTTCAGGTTGATCAGCCAATGCATCTCAAAGATCACGAGTTGAACAAAAAATTGTAGCAAAACATGACCTAGAAATTTGGGGCAAATAACATCAAAAGAAGAAGGCTTTAGACTATGTTAGTGATTAGCAACTTAAGTCAGCTTGTAAGGATGCCATATGCATAGCCCCATCTAAGGTTACCCAAATGATTTTTGCCATTTTAGAGGACTGATATCATCACATCGTCCTTACACACAGTTGTAAACTGGTAAGTTTTTTTACATATACTTGTAATCACTTAGTCAGATGTTATCCAATTTTGCCAATTTTTGGCACAAACATACCCTAGAAAATTTGAAACAAGCACATTATACACAGCCAACCACATGTCGTTTCATATGTTTGTACTGTACCTTGTAAAATCAAGCAGTGATTTTTATGTATACATACCTGTGTGGATGTTAAAGGCTTAGTGACAGTCTCGTTGGCTGTGATAATCTTACGGTTGCACAACCAGAAGCGTATCTGTTCCGCATCTATGCCCAGCAAGGAGGCCATCAACAGCAAATGCTCATCTGATTTCTACGTGTGACATTTATAATAAAACAGCATTACATAATGTCACTACTAAGGAGAACATTTTCATATGTCACTAAAAATTCAGTTATACTATGGGAAAATAATATATTTTACATCTAGACAGATATGCTACCCATTTCTTGTTTATCATCATTTTGTATTGTTTACATCATAACATTAACTGCATGATTCTGATGCCTTACCTTACGATACCTTACCTCCAGGGTGGACAGGCTCTTACACCTGCCCAGCGCTGAGGCCGTATCAGCTCAACCCAATGCGCATCCCCGAATGTAACCACAAGGTTACAGGTAGCGGCTATAAAGCTGTAGACGCCTGTGAAGCTGTAAATAGACGGCTATAAAGCCCCACCACCACGGCAAGGTGGCCGACCACGGTGGGGATGATTCCGATGCATTAACTTCACAAATTATGAAAATGTAAATAACACTATAAACTATGGAAATATAAACCAGATACCTGCAAATGAAATTTCTGCAGAGTAATGCCAAATGCATCATTAGCAGACAAAATACAGAAGCCTTTTCAATTCAAATTCATGAACACTTTGTTGCATGCAAGTTGATAAAACAGTAAAATGTCAGACATGTTCATGGTTACTGACAGCAATGTGGCATTTGTCGACAAAACGGTCTTCTTTCTCAATGGTCACATTGCCCATGTGCAGAATGCCTGACAAGATGCGAAACATGTCCATCTGTCGGACGTCAGTAATACCTGGGCACACAGACACAGCAGCTCACAGCACAAATCACATCATCTTGTACGCAATAGTATGAACACACAAGTTTTTGTCTAACCAACAAACTTCTGGTAACTAATGACAGACTACATTTCACAGGCGAAATTCCCAGTCAGTCACACAGTCAAAAAAGGGCAAAGTGGGCTCATCTCCCTTCCCAGGCTATTAAGCTTGTAGGTGAATAGATCCCAAAGTCTGTGACGCACGGCCAGTGTGACACCAGACCTATAGTTACCTTCCCAGCCCAGAGCATCACGACTTTTTGACCATTAACAAATTATACTGCTTGGTGAACAGAGCAAGACAGATGTAAACAACTTGTCCAGAATTGTTACCTGGCAGCAGAGTTAAACTCACAACCTCCTGATCGTGAATCCGGCACCCCAGCCACTGAGCCAACAAGTCACCATGTCAGCATTCAATAAATAAAACAAATAAATAAATAAAAATAAATAAATAAATATGCATATCTGTAAACTGCCATAATGCCATAACTTCAGAAGCAATAACGATCACAGATTAGAGACGACATCGTCATAATCGCATGCACATGCCGGTCCCTGAAATGAATCTCAAAGCAAGCACAATGGGGAAAAAAGATGGAAGTGGCAGCACAGAAGAGGGCTCGAAGAAGAGAAATGTTCCGTAGCCTATGTTCAACCAACAGCAACAAGACAAGTACATCAACTAATAACACAGTGATGAAAAATGGCTTGGGTGATGTGCCTATGGATTTGCATATGAAGAAAGAACCAAGGTACCCATGAGTGTGAGTGCATTGCGGACATTAGAGAAGTCATCTTCGTCATCAATGCTATCAACTGTTGGAGATCCACCCTGATTGGTGTAGACAAAAACGTCAGGGTCATCTGAAAATCCACAAAGCAAAATGCAGCATGTAAACAACTGCACATCATCATCATCATCATCATCATCATCAATAAATATCCAGAAGCTAAATACTGTCAAGAAAAATAATTTCTGTCAAAGAATAATTTCTGTTTGCTGCTGGATGCCACCAAAGTGAACAAAGTTAGAGGTGTGTACAGAGAGTACACACACATAGTACAGCTAGGTGTGTAGAGCTAACTGTAGGTGGACACACTATACATGTGTAATGCACCTCTTAGAGCTGCCATACTGGATCACAGAAATACAAGTAAATTGAATACAACTCATCTTAAGCCCAGACACCCAAGCCAGTACTTATCTACCTACACGATCTACCTACCCTGAAACAAAGGCCTAGTTGGCTAGTTATCTACTGAGGCAGCTAATCTGTTTGCTGAGTCACCCATCCACAACAGTAAGCAGTATGACATGCAAGAACTTACCAAGTTTCAATTCTTCATATTCTGGCAGAGCAGCTGCGGAGCAAAGCTGATAAAAGATGTGATAGTTGCGCTCATCATCAGACTGAAACACGACCCTGAGCACCAACCACAACAGCAATTTTTACTGACTAACAACTGCTAAATGTATTAACTGTATTAAAAATGTGATGCGTGCAAAAAAGTTGACAGGATGAAAAAAGCTGGAAAGGCCAAAAAACTGAATGCAGTTCACAACTCTGCCCTTGTGATTGATTTCTGTACCCGTGTAATAAATTTGCTGCTATGGCACAATAAACACTGTCAGTGCTAATGGCCCATACATACACTGTTTCTTTTTTTATTTTCCATTTCTCCTCTGAAACTGGACAGTGAACCAAGACCGTGGGGCGAAGGATGACGCTTACCTGGAAGAAATTCTATTCTTCAGCAATTTGGCGGGCGACAGAGTTACATGATAAAGTGAAGCAATTTTATCGCTAGACTGACATGAGTTTAACATCAAAAAAGGTTCTGATCACCTGGACTTCTCGAGTAGATACGTCCGCATACTGGCGCCAATAATGGTGTTGCTGTCACTGAAACTGATCTGAATGTACTTGCCAAACCGGCTGCTGTTATCATTGCGAGTCGTCTTTGCATTGCCGATAGCCTGAAATAACCACATCAACTGTCTACCATCACATGTAACATAATCCACACTGTGTCCGAAAAAAGGAACCCACTAGATATTGTACAATAAAAATGTCAAATCTGAACGCATTTAAATAAAATTTCGGACACGTAATTCCCAATAAATTGCTGAAACAACCACCAAATGTTGTTAAAAAATACTGCTTATTAACCAAGTTATTAACTGTTAATTATTGATAGCAAAATATCTGCATTACCAGCATGGCATTACATAAGTAAACTCCTCTGTAGTCTGTACATTTGCGTAATTCCAACAAAAAAACATCTGATTTTCACAAAATTCTACATCAACAATGCATCATCCATTGGCAATCAAAATGCTAAATTTTTGTTAAATCTGCCGACGCAAACAATAGTTACTCATACAGCGGCTGTTGTGAGGTTTCCTTGAAAAGTGAAGTGTCCGATATTAAGCAACCACACGGACATGTGGGCCTAAGTGTCAAACAGTATGTGATAAGCTTTTTAGCACAAAACCCTTTCTCTTGTCTCAACAGTTTAATTAAAACAGGAAACACAATTGTCTGTAGAAAATACCATTTCTTTACATTGATTGCATGAACAAATGTCACTCCCAATCGAGCGACTGCTGATTGTAACATCATACTGTTAATGCAGATATTTTGTTATCGATATTAAATTAATAACTATGTTAGTAAATAATATTTTTCAACGAAATTCGGTGATCACTTCAGCAATTTATTGGTAATTAAGTGTACAAAAATACATGCAGATTTTTTCAGATTTGACACTTTTATTGCACAATGTCTAGGGGGTTACTTTTTTCAGGACACAGTGTATGTAATCAAAATACCATTACCAGTCATGCACGAATATAAAATTCTGATTTTTGTTCATACCTTCAATCAAATATTTACAACAGAGAAAAATTACCTACAGTATTTTCATCTTATTTTGTACAAAACAGCTATGTTCAATACTGTAATACAGAAATAAAATGTGACTCACATCTTATCTACTACTAACAAAGGCTATAGTTTGAATTAAATTACCTGATAACATTAAAACAATCAGCTGACATAAATCATTTAGAAACAGTAAAGTGAGCACTAAAGAAGACATAATGCAATCTATGAATGAAACTCAAAACCACTCAAGTTACATAGAGAGACAGATAAACAAAATGACAGATGCACACAGAGTGACTACATAATACCCTCCGTTCACTACGTTCACTAGGTGAAAACAATAACAGTAGCAGTGCTTGCCTCCATGATGGGGTTTGATGCAAGGACACGTTTCTCAATCTGCGTCTCAGTCTCTGCTCCGCAGATCGTAGCAAAGTAACGCATGGCATACTTGGCTGAGACGGTTTTCCCCGCCCCGGACTCCCCCGACACAATCAATGACTGATTCTCTTCATACCTACACCCAATCACCTACATGGCTAGTCGTTTGCTTATCTCACACACTGCGCTATGTTCAAAAAGTACACACTTGCATTTTCTTATACAACTCCCTAAAAATGTTCAGATTCATACAAAATGAGCAGGAAATGCATTTAGATAAACTACATATTCCACAGACGAAGACATTACATATTCATCACAACTACTGACAGCATTCTGGCATGTTTGTATGTCATGAGTTATTGTTTTCTGAACACAGTGCAGTAAGTGCATTGATTATATCAAATCATGCTAAATGTATTGTGGTACAGACTAGATTACAGTTAGTTTTGACACCAATAAAATGTCTACTTCAAACCACGATGTTAAGATCAAAGCTGAAAAAATGATAGAATTGATAACACTGTAGACCGCTACAGAAAGATAAAATTATAACTTAATAATTTTTAATAATAATAATAATAATTAATAATTTTGAAGAAAACACGCAAAAAGGTTATTTATAGCTAAATCCCCAAATCTTTAACACAGTGGTTAAAACTAAAACAACACGCAGTGAATCAGGACCGAGACAGACGTTTGAATGCTTCGTCGGCAACAGCAAATATGTGCGGGTCCATGCTGGCCATGTCCTGGCCTTGGTATGCACGTATTGTGTCGATGTCATAGATTGGCAGCTGCTGGTATGGGTTGATCGCAACCAGCACAATACCTTTTCAGCAACACAATCAAACACACTCAACATTCAGTGGTCAGCTAATTTGCTAATACTGGTCACGATTTGTTCAGAAAAAGAATTATGACTATAGTTAACACTTACTCTTAAAATAAACAACAATATAATCGCAAACATCAACCAAAGTCCACAGTTAGGCACAACAAGCACCAGAAAGCTACGCTGTATAAAGCACTAGACAGTCTAGCCAATTATCTGAGATCTTGCAGTGTAAACTGGTGTCCGACTGAGGGCTAAGAAAACAAATGCCCCTCTATGGGCCCTGTCGCACAGAAAAGACTTATGGCTTCTTTTTGCCCCTTTGCCGTTTCGCACCCTGCTGATTCGATCCTGGCTCTTTCGCCCCCTGTACCTGGTTGATTTGCCTCCCGGCTCGTTCGCCTCTGGCTTGTTCACCTGGCTGAGAGATTCACACCCTCTTACCTTGGACAATTCACCCATGTTGAATAATATTGCTCTAATAAAAACTAAAACTTTCTGTTTTATTTTAGATTATACTAGAAATACTACAACTACAGTAAATTAATAAATTACAACAAATTAATAATCATTTTAATTACTGTAACGTTATGCGACAGAAATTATAAGCATAATAAGTGATCGCAGCACAAAAACAGAACTAGCAGTTATCTCAGGCTCCATAGCAGCAGCATTGTGAGGTAAAAATAGCTACAATTTTCCGACAGACACTTCTGCAAATTTCTGACATAGCCTAATTCCGACAGAAACACGCAAACTGCAAATTTCTCAGTCAATTTCAATTTTGTCTGCTACCCAAAACGAATATTGTAGCCACAAATATTGCATTCTTGGACAAAAAAGATACTTTGACACGAATTATACAATGGGGGTGAATCGTCCAAGGGGAGGGACAAACCAGCCAAGGGGTGAAAGTTGCTGTTGGGGCCTGAGGGCCCAGATCGCGGCAACGTTTGCAGCTGAAGTAGTTGTACCCCTGCTGTCGCTCCCACTTTCTTGAAAAAATCGCCATCAGGAGCACTGCCGGTTCTACTACATCTATATACCGAGCTGAGATGGTAGCAATCAGTGTCGCATTACAGAAAGTTGTTGAACTCCAGGAAAGGTCTTTAGTACCCAAGGAGACTTACATCAATCTGTATACTGACTAATTTGCTAATGAAAGTTGCTGTTGTTGCTGCTGTCTGCTATCCAAAAACTTGCAAAGGCCACCGGAAAGAAAGAAATTGTGCACCACATACTTTCACTGGTTGAGCAAATAGCAGCAGGTGGTAACTCACAAATGACGTTCCAGTGGATCCCTGGTCACAGCGGGACAGACGGAAACATGCAGGCTGACAGTATTGCAAATGATGCCTCTACATTACCACAGTCAGCAGCACCAGTGGACTTTAGCACTGCTAAAACAGTCATCCGACATCACTGTGCCTGCAAATGGAGTAGGATGGCCAAGCCAGCAGTACCCCATGCCACATATGTGAACAGAGATCAAGAAAAAGACTTTACACCTTCACAAAGGACTCTGCTGTCACGCCTCCATATAGGAGGACATACACCAGAGTTGGCATGGTACTGCAACAGAATAACGAGAAACCAAGACCAGCCTGAACTGGCCACATGTCAGCGATGTGGTCGGGCAGAGGAGATGCTGGTACACTTAATGACTGAATGTCCAGTATTGGAAGATGCACGTAGCCACCATTTCGATGAGGATGATCCCATCACTTTTCTGTTCAATGAACCCGAAGTAGCACTCAGTTACCTGAGGGACGCGGGCCTCACGAAGGCTGGTCGCGTATGATCCTTGATCGAGCGCCAGAAGAAAACAACAACAACAACAAAAAGGGGCGAAACGTCCAAGGTGCAGGAGCAAATCAGCCAGGGGGCGAAAGGGCACTAGACACTGTTTCCAAGTGCAAATGTTGATTGCTCTAAATGGCATAGCAGTTATAGTGATGCAAAGCAATATGAGAAAAACAAACCACAGTAGGTATAAATGTAGTTTCGCTCACAGAAACGTACTTGGAGATTGTACAGCACTACAACAGACAGAATGGATATTCATTACATGTGATTAAAGCACGGCAGAATTCTGAACTAACATGATAACACACAAACAGCACATGTATGCTACACACAAAAAATACACCGATTAACAAAAAGTTCAGTCTAAATTTAACTGCAGCCAACCTTCTAAAATACACGTCCAAATGTAGTGGCTGCTTATCAATAAAAGCAATGCAAACAGTTCAGCTTAATGCAAAAATTTATAAAAATTACTGTCTTTTTTTCTATACATTGTGCACATATTTTAATATTTTGTAATTTCCTTATGACATATAAATTCATGCAACAGCTACCAAACAAAAATTCCATTACAAAGTACTAAAAGTCTATATAAATCATTAAAATCTCATAAAACATAGCAAAGCATTAGTATATCTATTTTTTCTTTTTGATCAGAGACAACAGTATACCTGCTGGTTCATGCAGATAGCTAAGTGATGTGAGATCATTTTCACCAAGCAGTATATCCGGGTTCCGAAGCAGAGGCAACTTATCCGCTGTTTTCACGGAAATTTTAAACTCCTGCAACAATTCAGTATCCAAACTGAATTAATGTTAAACAAATAAAGATGCCAGCCGAGTACTGACCCAATACATCACCATCTGAATAGCTAAACACTGCATCGCACAATGCTAACCTAGCCCTGAACCTAATCTTTGATCTACCAAGCAAATGCAAGTGGATGTTTGTAATAAAATTGTTACTAGAAAGTAGAAACATTGCGGTAAGCTAATTTGTTTATTCAGGAAGTGTCTGCATCCACAGCCATGCTTGCAAAGACATCAAAAATTGCATCCGCATCCACAAGACTAAGAGTCCCATCCATGAACGCTGGATGCGTCTGCATCTGCACCTGCACACCTTTTCTGGGGATGTTCACACCCATTTTGTGTGCCGCATAACAAAGAAATAGAAAAGATAATTAACAAGAGACATATGCACTACATGGGCTCAGTGACAGTCCAGCCGGTGGGTCAGGATAAATCGAGAAAATTAATTTGATAGAACAGGTCGAGCATGCTATTCCAGGTAATGGCACACTCCATGGATCAAGCAAACAGAAACTGGCTGGATCTTTTCCTATGCAATGCCAATGACACAAAAGCACTTGACAAATAGTTCAGTGCAAACTGAATGTTTATCACACAGAATAATACGATGGTCACATGTAAATTCAAGATCTAACAAGTTTATGACATTCACCTCTTAATGTAGAATGACACTCATAAAACTGCCTGCTGCAATGTTCACTAGTTCTGAAGCATATTCACAGGAACATGAAGTATGCAACTATTGGTAAACATATACATTATATCAGCTCAGTTTCTGTAGTCGCATGGCAGTTCTTAGTTCATTGCATGTTTTTAAAAAATAACAAAAAACACACCAAATCATATTCATTTGAACAATCACTGTATGTAATTGGTTCCTATAATATCTGTAACATTTCTATTGCACTAAAACTTACATGTCCATCTTCATCTTCCGCCCGCAGTTCTTTTTGTCCGGTATAATCTTCCAGCAGAACAGCACCTTTCCATACAAACTCTGGATCAGGAACCCAGACACGGGCATCCTATAAATGAAACATTCAATACAGAGAATATAACCAATAACAATTCTCAGCATTTAACACATCACCTGATTCTGACATCATCATTTTCAACTCACTACAGCATATCAAGTGCAGAATGGCAAAACACTGTATCTGTATAGCTTCCTAGCAAAACATCCTGAATACAAAGTTCTTAAAAAATTATTTTATGCATTGTCAGCCATACAGCAGTAGCAATGCTTACAGCAGACATCTCTCAGTTTTTCGTTTTGAAAACTTAATTCTTTTAGAACAGGAAAAAACTGAATGTTCTTTGACAATGGTATACAGTCATATTATATGTTCACTCAAACACATTTTTATGTAAATAATTTTGCATTGTGTTAAATTCTACAAATTCAAGCAATGCAGTTGTTATAACGCAGGACTGTCCTGCAGCAAAGAAACATCTGTCACTACATGCAGAACGGCAAGGCTGAGTAAGGCCTAAGTAGATGATGCATGACTTCTGGCAAAATAAAACGTAAAAGTATGTTAAAATAGAATGTTGAAAAATTTTCTTTGCCCAATTAATATCCTATATCAATATCTCATTTATACGTACTTCACCTTAATATACACTGCACATCGATGTAATATGAAATTGATGATAACTCTACACTAGGCCTATCTGGCTTTGTGGCTGACTGTGTATGCCAGTGATTTTCAACCGGGGTTCCACGTAACCCAAAGATTCCGTGAACATCTGCCAAGGGTTCCGCGACTGATCAGTAAAAAACTTATACTTAGTTCAAAATTAGCCCTTCTAGACGTCCACTTTTGCATACAATGTTGAATATTTTTTGTTAACAGTCTTAACATATTTGCATTAAACAATACACACTAACGTATAAGTGTTAGTGTTAAGAAATCGTTTCTCCATTTATTGAAAAAATTTCAATTCCTGAAACGTTTTGTTTGAAAGATATAAAAAGCCTCACACAGCAGCATATCTAGCTGGAAGATCCAGACCCCTGAGCTCCTTGAGAGCGTCCATGTAAAACGTAAAAGATCCCATGATATTTTTGGGTTGGTGGGAAAGCTAAACGGCTGTTGGCGACCGCCTCGCAGTGTTTTTGGTTAAATACAATACTTTCCTTTTGCACGTTTTTAGGTAACATCTTGGCGAATAGTGTTAGTTACCTTTTGATGACCGATTATAAAATTTAATGTAAACGTTAACGCTAGTGTAATAGACGTTCAATAGTTTGTTTATTTTTTCGTATTATGTCATGCTTAAGTAACGGGAAGTACTACAATTGGTGTGAAAATTGGCTATTTATAGGTGTCGTTATTATAAAAATTTTGTTCCTATGTCGGAAGTACGTGTGGCGGTCGATATTCGCCAGTGTCAGAATATGACTTCTGTGGCCTGTTTAGCGTGCTGTTTAGCGTGCTCAGGCAATCACATGCACTTCGTTGGCAGTCAGTCGTGGCTGTCTAGACGAAGCGCCTTTTGTCTGTTATGACGTGCGTTACAGCGTCAAATGCGAATATCGGCAACTGTGGGGCGTTTAGGTGGATACTGCGGCATTTCTATAATTTGTCTAATGGTGCGCCGTGCGGCTAATTTCTGTGATACGGCCGCCGTGTGGCTAAGTACCGCCAAACTGCGGACTTGGTCCGCAGGTTTAGTCCGCAGTTTACCCGTTGGTCGGTCCGCAAGTCCGCAGGTCCGTATTTTACCCGTGCCCTGTCAGACACGCCCACTTGGTCAGCTGTTCCTACCGTACGCAAGCTAAAAGCTATGCCAATACGTTACAAACCTTAGTATATAGTTCAGAAAACGACATTCTTCAGCCAAACATTTGCTGTGACTGCTAACTTCAGCTGCACTGCGCCAAATGCGCAAAAATCATCGCACTCACATTATTTACGTTTCATCAACCTTCGCCATGTTTATTTATTTATCCATTGCACAAGTAAGCAAGTGCGTGCACTCAAACTTGAACTTGAACATTGCTCATGTGATCCGCATAAAAACCAGCAGTAATATAATACTGTCCAGCATTATGAACAAGTGACCTGAGCAAAGCTTATGTGACGCTTGACAGCGTCGGTGTTGCCACATGGAAATTGGCAACAAATCTTGAAGGAGGCTGCTGTTCGCTTAGCAGTAACCATCTGCTTTGTCTTTGACGAGTTGACTTCTATTTTTTCGGCACCTAAGAAGATTTGTCGCTTATTAATTCTACATGTTCCCCGGCAAATAATAAAGGGCAGTCGTGGTACCTGTAACAACTGATGTCCAAGACATTCTTGTAGCAAACTGGTGCCATGCCAACCCAACAAGGGTAGGCCTATCTGCAATTAATTGATAAGAAAGTACACATCCCACACGTTCTTTGTTGTAAAATATCATCACAAAATCAAGCAATGCACAAAAGCCGCGTGACCTTCACCTTTGACTTATGACCTTGAAATTTTCAATTTGGTTTTACAGGTTACAGGTTGATGCAAAAATTTCATTAAGCTATTTCATCAAGCTCAATGCAGCGGTTCATGACTTATCGTGGTGACTGATAAACAATAAAAAAGATTTTAAAAAGTGACGATGCTGAAAACAATTGCTGTCGTCACCAGAAGAGGTTGGTGGCAAAACCGGGGCATGGCATAGCGGTAACGCATTTCATCCGATCTACGAAGTTACTGTCTTTACGCCACGCTAAGGCTGGGTTAGTACTTGAATGAGTGACTGCCCGTGGGCAGGTAAACCATCCCGGTATATAACCAGCCGCCTAGGTCAACTCAGCCTTCCATCCCTCCGGGGTAGGTAAATCGAGTACCGGCCTATCTCGCTGGGGTTAAGATGGGGCGCGTTCACCTGTGTTGGGTGGTGTGATCCCATACAGCAGGTGACGCTTCGTAACTCTGAGATGGGCTTCCTATAAAGAGCTATGTCACCACCTTTAACAGACAGTGGATATTCCTAGGTGAAAACTTCTGTAAGGCTGCTAAGTTTGAGCCCCAAGTTTTAAACTTATAGGCTTTCCAGCTTCTGAGCCCTCCATAATATGCCACAGGCATTGTTTACTATGTAGACCGTAATGAACAATAAAATAACTCCAAATGATATTCAGCCAATCAGATCATAGAGGTGCATACCTAATTGCAGAAACTGCAGCCAGGTTTGTAGCAAAATCTAAAACAAATTTCTAACAAATAAGCGGTTTCAAACACAAAATAATTCTTCTTTCAACGACAGAAATATAACATTTTTCTTTGCAACAGCATACATGAGCAGTTTGCAAGATTTTAAAAATGGACAATACAATTGCAGTTCAGCAGTTCACATATAAGCCAACACTACCAGTATGCAAGCCTTATGCTGAAAGCAGTTCACACAAAAATAATTATCTGTAAAAATGTGCAAACTAATATCAGCACTAGCTGTAATACTTAATCATAAACTAAACTTAATTTCATGCATTATTAACTGTCATTTTAATGATTTCTCATCATTTTCACGTTCTGGGACACTATTACTTAAGTAGATGAAACAATTTGCAGTTATACGCAAGAAACAACATCAATGTTGAGTTGATTTCAGTGATCGAGCACCAAATATCTGTCTATCTAATGAAAACATACACAATTGCTAGGGACAGTAAAAAATCACTGCAAAAAATAGCAAACAAACATGACAAACTTTTGTGAAAATGGCAAAATTCACGGCAAAATCAGGGCATCAAATTACGAGCCTAAAAACCATTATAAAGTCTATCACAGGCGTGCGGTAGCACAGCCCTGTGTTAATGGCGACCGGCTAAGTAAAGGGAGAATGGCAAAATTCGACCCCGCGCAGATCCGAAACCCATGAACCGATCTACACAAAATTTGAAACAGGTGATTACGTCCGCGAGAAGACCCCCCGTGCAAAATTTCGTGCAAATCCGTAAATTGGGGGCTTCTCGGCAAATGGGTAAAATATAACGAAAATTTTTCTATGGTATATATACCTTTTTTTGTTGACCGACCTACAGGTCAGACAGGTCGGC
>Ga0056128_1002731_pt1 | contig 21124 bp, 17 predicted proteins | sample WorMetLIZISLAND2_FD_71113 | JGI IMG/M metagenome (GOLD analysis project Ga0056128, IMG submission 71113) | Marine gutless worms symbiont microbial communities from Max Planck institute for Marine Microbiology, Germany - Olavius geniculatus... ... | reverse complement strand
CGCTAGTAAGACTTGGTGATTCTCTAGCGCGTGTAAAAATTTGGGGGCGCAGCACCCCCTAGGGGCCGAAATATGGTCTTCCGAAAAATGCGACTTATGGTAGGTCAACATTAGCGCCTATAACTTTGTTCGTAGTGGACGGAATTTCACAAAATTTATTTTGTTCAATTCATAAAGGATCCTTCTCGTCAACGCCGTTGAAATTTTTTTGGGGTGCGCCCCCTCAAATTTTGGACCGGCATTATAAAATTCGGCCTAGTACTGACCATCGTGCAAAATTTCACGCCGGTCGGCCCACGCATCTAGGAGATTTCGCGAGGGAAAAAAATTTAAAAAAATAAAAAACATCAGAGGTAAAACTTAAGTCCGCTCCACAAGCTATCGCTTTCGGGCGGACTAATAAAAAAAAACATCACGCGTAAAACATAAGTCCTTCCAGGCGGACTAAAAAGTAATACTCAGTTGTTTTATGAGTCCATAATTCACTGTGCAATCACGTGGGGATAACTGGCTGTGTACAAGGCGTTCCAAGCTGTGAACCCGTGACTCTGTTATAGTTGTAGGGACTAATTTGCATGACAGTGCCTACAGTAGGTTCTACTGACCGCGTGTGGGGCTGGCTATCTGGTCACAGTACTGTCCACCAAAGCCATCAGGACAGATGCATCGTCCGCAGTCGTTAGGGTCCTGGTAGCCGGAGTGCTGACAAGGTCGACCCAGTGAGCTGCGAGAGCACCTGTCTGAACAGTAGGCCAGATTGATCGTTTTGATGTCCTCAAACGAAAGTCCCGAAAACTGACCCATGTTGCCCTGATACAACGGATTCAGCGCGCTCATCGTGTCTTTTCCGTTCCACGAACTTGAATCCTTCACACATTAGCACCACGTACGCCCGCATGCACAGTTTGAAACTCACTACCCTCTAGCATCCGTAGTTCTACCTCTGCAGACACTTTCCGTCGCCTCCTTAAAACTCACTGCTTCCAGCAGGCCTACTGCTCCCCCTAGCGGTTCAGCCAAGTGCCTCAGATTCGGCCACTGGCTGACATTGTGCACTTTAAATATGCACATACTTACTTACTTACTTACTTGTATAGTTCATAGGCGTAGCCAGCAACTAGAGTTGGGGCAAGAGTCAGGTGCAGGGGTTACTGGAGAAGAAACAGTTCCGCCAGCTATGCTTTGTATGCTCCTCCATTGGGGTCCGGGCGGAGTTCCGGTCACAAACGCATTTTTGAGCATTAAAAACCCGATATAACGGACATAATTTCTCTTTGGGTTTACTGCACAAACTTATTATGACAACTAACGTTAGGGTCGCTACAGGACGCTCGTCCCGTTGACTACGTCACTCGTACATGGCTGTATGAATGTACAATTATCATAACGTAAAAGTTATCGCCGCTGGTTGGATATAGCTATTTTATTTTTAAATGCTGTTGTAGCCTAGGAGATTTCACAACTTTTCAGTGAAACTGCAACTATATTCGAAACACCATGTGTGCTGTGCAAGTCATTACTTCAGCGCTGAAGAATGATGGCGGTTGTGTTTTTGGGTCTATCCGTTCGTATACAAAATAACCCAAAAAGTTTTGAATCGATTTTGAAAAAATTTTGAAACAATTTGAACATGTTTAATTTTGATGGTGATCAGAGTTTTTTTATTTGTCACTGCACCACAAGCGTGAACAGAGTTTACACAGAACCAAAACTGCTGCGCTGCGCTTCCTCGGTTGGTGGCGTGGCTTAGTGGTAACGCGTTTGATTCGATCAACGAAGTTACTGTACGCCTTGCCTCGTTAGTACTGCGACGGGTGACTGCCTGCGGGCAGGTAAACCATCTCGGTATGTAACCAACCGCCTAGGTCAACTCAGTCTTCCATCCCTCCGGGGTAGGTAAATCGAGTACCGGCCTATCTGGCTGGGGTTAAGGCGGGGCGCGTTTACCTGTGTCGGGTGGCAGGTAACACTGTGGCATCCCATACGGCAGGTAACGCTCCGTAGCTCTGGAATAGCTTTCATTAAAAGCCATAACACCACCTTTTTCACTTTTTTAGCGTTAAGTGCCATCTACTAGGCCTAATTACACTATAGGGAAAAAGCGCAACAGAAACAAAGATGTCTGTTACTCTATATACTAGGCCTGCGCCCTGTAGAAGATTAGAGATATTTGTAGGCCTATAGACTACAAACTTTTGAACGTACTCGCGGAGGGTAATGCATGAGAGAGCCGTGGTTGTACGGCGCAAGGTTGTGAGTGTTCTTCTTTTCGAACTGCGTCAGAAAGCTGTAGTGAATGTTTCCCCAATTAACTCTGACATAACTGTCCCGGTCGCTTCTCTGCTGTTCATGCCACAGCCCTAGAGCGTGCCCGATCTCGTGAACCGGGATTCCGAACTGCTCAGAACACAAACAAACAGCGGTAAACAACATCGTGGTTTGTGATCGCAATAAACTATTTTTTCAGTTTAGTTACCATCATTACGTGTTACGGTAAGGTGAAAGACGTTATCAACCTTACCTTATAGGCCTAGGCCTTAGGTCATAAATCAATCAATTACTTATTGTTTTATATGGACAAATAGCACAAAATATAGTACACAGGCTACTTGGTTTAACGAGCGGACACCCAACAAGCTAATACACGCACTGTATTAGCTTATATATATATAGGCTTCAAGTTTCAACATAGTCTACATGGTATGCGAATGCAACGAGGCATAATGACAGTTAGACCGTGTTGAAACGTACTTATTACATGGCTGTGATCGACGGCGTGTTCTGCCTAGAACGCACGTGTGATGAACAAACGCGAAACGCTGTCAATTGTCACGTTTGAGTGGAGTGAGATTATGGATGCTTATAACACTCCAGACACTATATTGAGAGTTGAGAGGACTAAGTGAAACATGAAATAACTAGAAATATGGCGCAGAGTCTAACGTGAGGCCGCCCGGTCCCGTAATTTTGATTGGGGGACGGTTGAGGGGTTAAAATTTCGTTCGCAGCAAAGTTACGTGGCCCGAACACAACTGCATTATTATACCTGTGTAGCAATCGCAATGGTTCTTGGATGGTTCGAAATGAGACAACAGAACTTTGTTGTTTGTAAACTCAAACTTACCATTTTTACTGCGTTTGACGTGTAATCGATGGTAGTTGTAAACGCCGTTTTCCGTTTATCGATGTCTCTGCCTATTCTAAAGATATAATGCGATCAAATCCAAAGTTGTCCGAAAACGTGCGAACTGTCGATGATGGGTAGGTCGGAATGAGCCAACACAAATCTGTGATTAGTAAACCCAAGTCCTCAAATTTTTTGCATTTAACGTGGAATGCCAGAGATATTCGCGGTTAAAGTCAAAAGTTATCTTAAATCGCGCCGAATTTTGGACGTTTTTTGCCTTTTCAAATTTTTAGGGGACAATGCCCTCAAAATTTTGTACACGGGTTAACACTTCCCAGCGCCACATCACGTGATAAAGTTTTATTAGGCTAATCCCCTTAGCGCCAAAGTTCTAGTGGCTCATACGCTAAATTATAAGCCAATTTTTGACCCCTCTTTGAAAAAAATGTTAAGGGAGCCCCCATTCCTGGTATGGTGTAGGCTAGCAAGAGTTGGACATTTTATAGCGCGTGTAAAAATTTCGGGGCGCAGCACCCCCTATGGGCCGAAATATGGTATTCCGAAAAATTCGATTGTTGCGGTACAATTGTACTTTTAAATTTCCGTGGTTAGTGGACCAAAGTTTATTGACCTTTATTCGTTGAACGTGGGTAGAAACGCTGTAGTGCATCATTTTTCAGATATTGGATATCTCTATCCGTTTCGGAGATATTCGCGCTCAAAGTGGAAAGGTGTTCAAAATCGCGCCAAATTTAGCATGTTTTCCCCCGAATTTTTTTTGGGGCAGGCCCCAAATTTTCGGACCGGCATTTGTAAATTGAACATGCTTCCGACTATGTGGCAAAATTTCGCGGAGATCGGCCCACGGATCTCGGAGATCTCGCGTTGAAAAAAAATAAAGAAACAGCAGCAAAACATAAGGCCGTCCTGGAACTACCGTTAATGGCGGCCTAATTAGTGGAATATCTTACATAATTCATGCACCAATCGTAGAGGTTGAGTTGCTGCGGCACGTTGTCGGTGCGACCGATGAACGAACAGCAAGCACAACTACATAAAACAACATCCAATTAATAACAGACACCCTGGTAGCGAAATAACCGATAGTTTGTCGACGCAGATTCATTCAATAATAACGAGTTTATGGGCATATATAGTAAAATGTGAAAAAATGTGCTTTATAAGAACTGCAACAATTTGCATGCCGACACTGCAGACATTAAAAAACTAACAAGAAAAAAATAGAAAAAATCTAAAAAAATGTTTAGAATCTACTGATGGCATAAATTTATGAACAAAAGCCCCCGTCATCCAGCAGTACATAAAGCTTGAATTTTTGTCGTCCAATATCAGTTAAAAATGGAAAACTTTGGCACCTTGAAGTTTATTCGATGTCTCTTCCATGCATCGTATTCGACAGCTTCCAGATCATAGACTTTAGTGGTAATTTAATCACGAAATGAAAACAGCATTCTAGACCCAGTTTCTATCCGGCTTGTAATTCGTTTCCTTTATTCATCCCATGGAGATACGAAAGACGAAAGTTTACGCGTAAGCAGTCCCAACCCAGTAAAAAACTAAAAGTACGTTCACATCGACAAGAGTGCGTCGTATAATAAATCAGTACAGAAACGTTCTTATTTCCAATAACCGTCAGTGCGTCAGGTCTCTGCACACAATGGCGTAACTGCAGACCCGCAGACCCGCAATGCAGGGGGCCCGCGAATCTAGGGAACCCAAAATTATGGTGTTTATCTTTTCGCACACCAAAAACACAAACTTTGATGTCACAAGATGCTGTTTCTGGAATGCTAAAATGTTCTAAAATACGTTTTTGGCCGGGGCTCTGCGCCGGACCCAGCTGGGGAAGCTCACAGCGCTTCCCTAGATCTCCTAACTGCATTGAGAAGGCCTACTTGTACGGAATGGGAACATGGGGAAAAGAAAGAGATAGGAAAAAAGGTAAAAAGATTAAAAGGTGAAGTCAGAAAAGGATGGAGCGTACGCAAAGGGAGGGAAAAAGGAGAGGGGGGCCTGAATAATTTTTTTGCAGGGGGCCCGAAATTTGAAGTTACGCCACTGTCTGCACATACTTAGGTTGGCGGGTGATGAGCAGATGGCTTGAGGACAGTTGGTAGTAGTTGGGAACCTCTCTGAAGCGAAGACAAGTGTTGTCTGACCAGTGTTTGAACGCACCTCGTATCTTTGCCATCTGATAGACAGCTAAAACACGTTGGCGCAAGTCACTGTTAATATAACTAATTAGTAATTATGATAATAAGTCGTTGACGAGCACACCAAGAGTAGTGATGCATCGCATCACATTTGGCCACAACCCTCCACGAAACAGACAGACAGACAGACAGACTGGGCAACTGAGCAACATTCAATTAACCTTTTAGAAAGGGGCTTGTTATAAAGACCAATTAATCGATAAAGAATTAGATTTAATAGCAGCATTATACACGAAAATAAAAAGTTTAGCCACTTGGGTCAAATTATGAGCTACACATAATTATAGCCTATGACTTCTTAAAAAGCAAGGTAAAGGTAAAACTGACGAACAAAAATCTGCAGAACCGTCCGTTATACCGTAATGATATTACACTACACAAAGTTTATATTGCTCTCAGAAAGCAATCTCGGGGTTCCGCGTTGCAAGAAAGGGCAGTAAAATAACAAAACTAAACAAGAACAGAATTTAATCCCGTAAATATAGTAAGACTGAGATGACAGATACGATTCAGTCGTGCAGTACTCACAATGTGCTCCGTCGAACTTGTACGTGATCGGCAGCGACCACTTGCTAGAATCGCGGAAGTCTGTGAGAGTTCTCTTGCGTCGACTGTGAGTTACGTCGGAGTCGGTCGTTTCGTTGTTTAGTTGGAGCATCATCTCGTCGATCTGTTCTTCTGTGAGGTAGACACAACCGTCTAGGCCTAGCGTTTCGCCTGATCTCGCGTCGTGACTTCGTCCCTCCATCGTCTGACACGTTCACGCAAAAGACAACAAAATGCGTTTACAATAACCTCTTCTGTTATAGGCCTACTTATTTAAACTGCAGCGGGGTCGTGGGCAAAAAAATTGCTAACAGAAGTGGGAATTTTTCTGACAGACAGTTGCAGTTATAGGTGCTTCAAATTTCAATTTTGCTGCTGAATTTACTTCCCAAAATAAGAGATTTTTCTGTCCAAGTTTTGTACATGTATTTTTGGCGGATTTTTTTTCGGAAAAAAACATTTTCCTACGGGTTAACATCTACCCCCTGCCACATACGGCGCCGTTGATATACACAGTATTACAATACGTTATCTCATTATTGAAACGGGTTGAAACATGTTAACTAATAAACGAGTGGCCTACCGATTGATTGGCAGTGGCGGCGGCCCTGGCGGCTGGCGTCTGATTGTGATGCTGCTGCTCGTGGGCAGCGATGAGTTTCCCTTTGAGTGCATTGAGCTTGCCTTTAGTTCGCTGCCAGACATCACACGACTGTCCGTGACACAACATCCAGTCGTCACGACTCTGTCCGTCACTCGGCTCCCACAGGCCGAATGACGGCGGGAACTCAGCCACTAGTTCTGAATCTGAACTAACATCTTCCACCCTGTCGCGCTCCACACTTCGACCCTGCATACGGTCATGTACCACAGCGACTGTCTGTTATCACCTCAGCCGCAGAAAAAAGACTAATGTAATTACACAATCTTTGCCGTTTTTCACCTGATCATTAGAACACTTGCAGACGAATTTTGATAAAATGTTGCGGAGGAATGGAACATCAACCGAAGATTTTGGTGTCGATCGATGATGACATCTTTCCCCATTTTGCCTCATTTCCCCCATAATAAATTTCACCGAGATAGTACTAGTTTCGTATAATATTATTATTCGCTAATACTAAAATTAAAATAATTCATGATAAACTTAAATTTGTAACCGTGCTGCAATAATTCGCTGCCAGATTAAATCACTTGAATCGGCCAAAAGCCAAAGTTTGTGCTAAAGCCTGTAATAATAAAATTAAGCCCCTGTCACAATGAGAATAAAACGCAACTAAAAAGTGCAATGTTTGACAACACAACTATGGAAATAATTTATCAGATGTAATAAGTATTCGCTCTTGCATGTACCTGAGCAATAACCGCGCAGAACGCCAGCGTGATAAAGGACAGCAACATTTCTGAAGTTCGGATTTTGATTTTCACACAAGCGCGTCGTCTTTTTCTATAAACTTAAGTTGCACACTCCGCGTACAGTACTATCTAGGCTTACTGTATATCGTTCTGTAGTCAATCTTCCGTGCACCGACAGTTTGCTATTGCGAAACTTTGCATTGTAAAACAGCCCTGCGCGACAGCCTTATATAACACGCGCTTGACAGGCGAGTGGCCTGCCTGCAATCGTGTTTTGCACCAGTCATGGACATAACGACAACACGAGATTCTCATGCGTGACTGCGTGAGTAACTATAGAAATTAGTCAGATTAAACCCAGAATTTAAGTGGGCAGCAGCAGCACTCTAAGCCCAGTTTCTGTTTTGACGGGATTATGTCGTGATGAAGTGCCTTGAATGCACGTGAAGATTACTCACTGAAGACCATTGCAGTCTTCAGTGAGTAATAACCACGTGCACCCTGCACCCATGAATGACTAAGCTTACTTCGCAGCTTGGCGTGACTGCGTGGTAGGCCTAGGCCTATACGTGTGTGAGCAGTAAACATTCTTACAAGAAACATCGTCGATTTGACCTACGTTGACTGAACATGTTGAAAGTGACATTTTGCTTTCAGCGAACAAGATTTTTCCATTAACGGCGATCTAAATGTACAGTAAAATGTCTAGTTTATTGCACACCGAGCTTTGAATTTTGGAAATTAAAAAAATGAAACACCCTCTTGCATGCCCGGGGAACGTTCAAGCCAGTTTTGGTAATTCTATGCTATTTTCTTTTAGGATCGGCTGTTTTCCTAAATAAAGCCTTACAAGAAGAATCAAGCGTTTTCTGAAAACGAGCATATCGTTATGGCTTTGCTACCAAAATTCTGGAGGCCACTACTTGATAATGCAAGCATCTCTTCTGCGATAAGCTTATGCAAAAGTCTCATCATTATCTATTTAGTATAGACCTACTAGGATACTATCTGTTGCAGGGCCGAAAAACCTAAGTTTAAGAATAGGGTTTTAGGTTTTATTACGTTTTTAGAGGTTTTTTGGCATTTTTAGTTTTTAAAGTTTTTTTCTGGCTATGTGTTCAATGAACGCCGTACACAAAATTACGACTCGGAAAAAACATATTATACACCCATCCGTCACATAATGATATTGTTCTGTATAAATTGTAGCAAAATGAAGTAATTATAAACACGATTAAAATATGAAATAAAATATGATATGTAATAAATTTGACAACACTCAAAAAATGTTTAAAAAACCTACAAATTAGACTGATAAGATTGTTAAAGGTTTTTGAACCAATTTTGCAGCCCTGATCTGTTGAGAACTCACGTCAGCATAAACTACTAGGTCGTGCGTAACTTTTTCCTTTTCTAGGACGCAGAAATCTTTAACGTTCCAGAGATATTCGCAGTCAAAGTTTGAAGTTCCGAAATTGCGCCAGATTTTGCATGTTTTGGTCTTATTTTTGTGACATTTCTTAACTTTTTGGACATAATTTTTAAAACTCGGCATATTTTCGATCACGGCGCAAAATTTCACTTCGATCGGCCGACGGAGTTTAGAGATTCCGTGGCGAAAACAAACATCTGCGATAAAACACAAGTCTACCACAAACTACCGTTGCGGGATGAACTTATAAACCGTACGAAGTATTACTGAAGAATACTGTTACTTTTGGATAATGACAGGTTCAGCAGAAATTGCACTATGCTGACAACGTTGTCCAAACTGCCACGTCTTCACAAGCAGTGCAAGAATATATTGGTGTAGGCCTATCATACCGAGAGACCTGCAGTTGTGCTAAAAATATAACGTGCAAATTAGTGCAACGGACGACAGAAACGAATACTTGGATTTGACAACGGCGTGATTGACAAAAGCCTTTAACACTGATACTGCAGATTTGTCCGTTGTGGCCCCCGTGCATAACTGGAAAGTAAGTTTATACGAAGAAATATGCATAATACAGGAATCCGGGATCAATGCAAGAGCAGTGGATTGAAGTGGTCGTAATGGTAAAGTTTTAAGCAAAAAAACGTCACGAGGCATCACTAACAAGTTGCGATTGATTAAACTTGGTCTGAGCGGTATAGCGATTCACGGGCGTAAATCTGGACGCTAAGAAAAGAGACACACGCAATTGTTAAGAATTAGCGATCGTAGCCTAGCAGAAATGCACAAAAATTCCGGAAACTATAGCTGATGGCAGATCGTGTGGAAGGAATCAGGAAAGAAGCGCGAAAGTCCAAGAATATATATATTATGGAACGCAGGGGGTTCAACTTCATTAAAATGAAGGAGCGTTTATCATTAATTTGCATCAAATTGATAATGATAGAAGAATGTTTCGGTGACTAGGTGACCAGGGTGTGTTAGCGGACATTAGTCACGTACGTAGTCTTAGATCTGAAAGAACGAGTGAGACTTAATGAGTCAGCAGTTGACTTATTAACTGTGCTGGAGATCGTGTTAGAATAATCGTGTTGTGGTCATTGTCGGTCACTGCAGTAAAGTGTCGAAAAATAACCAAATACAATAGCCACACAAAGGCTCTATGCAGTAATGACTAAGAACAACAGAGAGCTCAGCAGTGACAAATGCTGAGACGTGCCCCTTGTAGATTCCTGGCTACTCCCTGCCTCACTGATGACTCAGACGTCGTCATCGCTTTGTCAGTGACAAGCCTTTCGATCACCATAGTTCAGTAGCGTCGCTCGTGCGTGCCAAAGTCGCCATCTGCTGTCATGCCGCATATTTCATAATATATGACTAACCTGTGTGCCAATTTCCAGTTAAGGAAATTATAGGTTAAGGTTAAGGATAGAGTTAGCTCTTCTGGGACGACCGCACAATATTTCAACACTGGGCCGACAATTTTTTTCATAGTTTTGCCTGTCTTCCTCCTCCCTCCTTCTTCTCGTACTTTGTTGTAATATATTTTGAAGTTTTTTCTATGTCTGCTGAAAAAATATATCTGATTAACGGATAAAAACGTTCTTCTGTCTGTACTTTCGTGTTTTTTACGTGTTTCTTCTTTTATGTGAACTACGTGTACGATTTATGATAAAATATATAGCGAGTGAGTAGTTAATAAACGGCACATCGGCAACATAGGTCATTCGGTGCCTCAAATTGTTAAAATTAGTTAAAAGTTTAAAACATTTAACTCATCTGTTAAAAGAAACGATTAAAACTAAATAATATTACATTCCTGGCTTAGGTTTGTACATCACTTGCGTATTTCAGGTACGGCTAGTAAACTACACCGTGTCCCAAAATTAGCGACACTCCTAGCTTCAATCTCACTTAATTCAGTATGTTGTTGGTGGATTTTAACGAAATATTGCACACTGCACTATCGTAGCATAATTTACCGTCACACTTATGTGACGTCCGCACCTTACCGTGTGTATTCAGTGCAACGTCATTACGACGTGAGAGTTCGTTTACATTAGGGTTACGTTCAATACGTTGTTACTGACAGGACAATCAAGCTGTGGTGTATGCACCTAAAACAAAAAGCTTGCATCAAGGCCAAAGTTGGCCACTTTTAGCACAGACTTTGAAGACTAGTTTAGAACGATTGTTTCCACAAGTGTTTTACATTTTGTAAAAATTTGCCAAGTATTAACGATTTCACACCGACTTATCTGTAGGGGTGTCGCTAATTTTGGGACACGGTGTAAAGCATCTATAAAGGCTGTACTGTGAGTTTTTGTCTCTGAATCGGAAGCGAGCTGCTGACGCGTGGCCAGCGCATGTGCAGTCAGAAACTCCGCAGTCGCAGCAGCAGCAGCAGCAAGACTAATCAATAACTGTGGGATGCGGATCACAGGCCGAGCCGGTGTCACATCAAAATATCTCCCCATTAAAAATCCGCCCGGGGAGGGATAATCGTGGATTTGATATGTCTCCTTCTTATTAAAATATCGCAGGTCCCATAAAAGTCTTCCCATTTTAGGATCGCTCCTTAGTAAAGTCTCCCCGGCCGACACTTTACCGGTGAAAATCCGTCCCGCCCGGATTTTTGCCGGTCAATTGTCGGCCTGGAGAGGCTTTTCTGGGGGGGGGGCTATAATGGGACACCGCCGCAGTAAATGGAGCTGATACTGGCGACCGTACGTACACGTCTATCTGAGAGCTCTCCAGTCTCTTACCCAGTGCCGGATGTATACCGGCTCAGCTGTACGCAGTGTACGGCTGGCCTCAGAATAATGCCGACATGAGAAGGTGACACACACGTGAACGTCTTCCGATGGACCGCGTCTGTTCTTGTGTTGCGGCTGTTGCGTCACTAAAATTTGCGTCCCTTGCGTTCGTTGCGTACTGGAATAACGACGCACATGAGAGTCATTTTAGACGCATCGTCGCATCGATAGAGACATGCCACTGCGTTTAGGCTTACTGCAACGGACACGAGGTAGGCTAGTCACTATAGACTGTGCAAAAGATACGTGGATATGATCTGATGCAGCAAGTGCGGTCTTCATTAGTGAAACACAATTGTAGAGGCCATTACGAATTTACGAGATTTATGATCTCTCCATTTGTGAGTTCAGTTGTGGGGTAAATCATGCATGTCGCTGCTTACACGAGGCTCCACGTACAGTCCACTGGCGTCTTAGTGGAAAGTGGCGGCTGATTGCATGAGCTGACACTGCCGCAGCGTATTACGCATTATCTGTGATTGCATGCGCTAACGAAAAGCTTGAGTGTTCGACACACAGGGCAGCAGGCATACATGCCACCGCTTCAGTCGGCCACATTACGCCATAAGGCAGCCAGTGAAGATGGACTCCAGCTCTAGCCAAGAGTGTGAAATAATTTCGACCGGATGCATGTGTACAAAACCGGATGCCAAATGAAAGGCTGATTGTTGAGATGCAGCGTGTACGAGCCGTCATGGAAATAGTATTCGTGTGCAAGAAACGACAGAGGCGGTTTCACGACTGGCCGATCGGGCCATCATCGGGCGAGCATCTAGCCTATCAATAAACTAGAAATATGACGAAAGTGACGCACGAGTGATCGAATCTAACAGCAGCAAGTCTTTCGGTCGTCGCAGTGTTGTACACACTGTTCAGAGAATTAAAAACAAATTATTATGAAACGGCTGCTAAGCCGATTCCTGCCAGGCCGCTGCAGTCGAGCGCACCTGCTGTTTGTCGGCCTGCTATTGGCTGTCTACCTGGCGACTCTCGTCTTCTTTCACGTCGAACTCGATGTCGCCGACCCACTGCAGCGTGCAGCCGCAGACGCCCCATGGCACGAAGACATCAGCTTCAAGAACCCTCCACCTGGCTACATGCCGGTACGTCGACATTCAATAGACATTCTTTTGTATGATCGCAAAAACTTTATGTCCTTCGCTGATGGCGTTTTGTGCTATTTTGCTATCGCCTCAGTTCATCCTGGTTTCTGAGGATCGAAGACCAATGATGACGACACGAAGGATCTCTAATCGGTAGTCCGCTGCAGTGTTTTCTATCATTTAATCCATCTAACGTTTTTGGTTTACCTCTAAATATGCTTCCTTGAGAGACCCAAGATCGCATAGGAGGATAGTTAATGTTTTAACACTTGGGCTCTATGAAATATGTCGTTGTTGACTAATGTATTGTTGCTAGTTGCCGTGCTTGCGAAATAACTGCGTTTTAACGGTAAGCATCAACCGACTTTGGCAGAATAATATACATTGTACAAAACACACGTTAACGGGTACGGTCGTGGTGATATTATTCTACAGGCGCGATCGATCGTCGACCGGCGTCAACGCGCGCGGAACGCCTCGACGCAGTCGCCGACGACACCACACCGACTGGAACAGTGTCCCGACGTGCACAAGCTGCTGAACCCACTGCAACAAGTGAACGACAGCGCACGTACCGACGACCGCCGGCTGTTCAGCTCTCGTCAGCGACGCATTAATATTAGGTCAGACGTCTTCTCGCTTCTTTGACAGTTTGCCACATTTCTGCATTCGTTTCATGAGTTGCCGGACTGCTGTATTAAAGTAGGTGCACTATGACATTGCGACTTGCTGATGCGGCGTGGCTATAGCATGACACTTGTAGTGTGAACTAGAAATCTGAGCTAATGCTTACAAGACGCGCGACACCCCATAGCAGTTCCTGTTCGCAGATTGTCTTGGTCCAGGCCTTAAAATGTGCGCCGCAGCCAAAAATCGCACAAAATCACTAAAACCTTTTGTTGGGTGGGGGGTTAAGGTCTTTTGAAGTCATTGATGTTGATACTCCTATAAAAAAAACTGTTGTGATAAGCAGCATATGTGTGCCTATCAGCGACTGTTATCACCATGGCTGGCGCTAGGAATCTGAAGCTGGGGCACGGGAGACGGGAGGCAAGTCCAGAGCACAGAGGGCAATATTTTTTGTGCGGGCCAAATGTCAACCTTATTAAATTCTGTGCTTCAAAAAGACGAATAGTGGGGTCTAGGGGCAGAGCTTTTGGTTAGGGGGACAGGGGGCGAAGCCTAAAGCTGAAACATTTTTAGCTTTTGGACATTTAATGAAAGCCGCAAATTTGCCTGTTGTTTAATATTTAGAAATGCAAAAAATCACGGATAGCCGTGTTTTCTTGCAAAATGACGTTTAATAAGTCACACCTTAGCATGTGTATCGTTATCAGAGGGCACTTTATCACCATCAAAATTTCTTCTGGGGGGAGCAGCCAGGTACAAAGGCAAGAGCACGAGAGGCAGTTGCTCCTCTCCTCCCCCTCTGGCGCCTCCCATGGTTTTCACGCTAGACAAGCCAATAGCGGTAAAATAATGTCTTTTATGGGGTATCCGTTTGACATCTTCCTTCGGAAAGAATCTTTTCATTCAGCAACGCAAAATTTTGTCACAAGAAACTAGAGACCTTACACTATCATATGGTGAAAACAATAGAGTTTCTCTCACTTGGGCTTGAACAGTTACCGCGTCATGACAGGCGGAAAAAATACGATACTGGACCTGTAGCTAATACGCGCTATAGCATTGCATGCTGTCGTGCGTAAAATGGAAGAAATTAATAAATTATATGGGTAAATTGATAACGACGACGAAAGTGATGCTGCTGATGATGGTTGCGTGCAGTCGTCATTCGATCAATTTATCTGCGCCGACACTGCCCTGGTGCTCGAACCAACGGGACAGTATAACATCACCACCCAAAATCCTCTACGCTGAGGGATCGCTAAACGACTCGAGCTCGTCGTTCCAGACACTAGTCGCCGGTCAGCACTACGTCTACAGCGCCTACTACGACGACAGGCTGGAAGCATCTTCCGCAGGCGGCGGCGTGGTGAGGGTGATAGCAGTGCTGAGAACAGCCGGCGGAACAGCCACCGCCCCGACGCCGACGCTGTTCTGTCACGTCGACATCACCTCCGACGACTGGTCGCTCGCCTCGGTGCTCATGCTAATGATGTGGAGGTTGGCTTGGCTATAGGCCTAGTCTTAAGCAATACTTCTAAAAGGTTGTAATGTCGGTCGAATCGGCTGCCAGGAAATTTAAACAAGCACAAATGTCGCTACGCCTTGTGCCGACATGTATGCGGCCGTCCGTCTAGTTGTTGAAGGTCGTACGCGCCCACTGCACTAGCCTAGTGTGCAGTGGACGAAGACGTCAACGCTAGAGTGCGCGATCCTCTAGTCATAAACACGTAGGCGAAATATGCGTCGATGACGGGAAGTTTTTGACGTACGGTGACCTTTGGCACAGACCTTATGAGCTAAAAATTGTCATACCGATTACTTCTGCGCTGAAAAACGTTCGCAAATATTTTTTTGCTTTTCTACGTCTTCAGTTTTCGAGTCAGAAGCCCGTACGTTACGAGACGGGAGGATGAACAAGCGGACGGATGGCTGGGAAAGAACGTAATAGAGTCTATTAAGACTGCCGCGTAAAAATTGAACAGTATAGCTTATGGCCTAAAATGCTATGTGCCAACCCATTATTTTGTAACAAGTTCGGCTGACTGTAGTATCTGTTACACGCTGTTTTTGCCGCACGTGTAGGCCTACTGCACGTATGTCTACACCGTGTTTAAGTCATAGGCCCTATACTCTTCTACAGGGTGCAGCAAAAAAAGTGGACCCTTAAGTTTTTCGCCGTTTTCTCAGCAACCGTTCGGAATTTTAATTTGAAATTTTACACTTTTATTAAATAAAACCTTCTACATCTTACTGCTGAGTAAAGTTTGATCCCGTTAAAAAACGATTAAGTTATAGATTTTTTAACATGACCGTTTACCGATTTTTTAGCATTAAAAATGTTCAAGCTACAACACCAATTCAGTAACATCGTTGAGACAACACAGTTAACTAATGATCAGATGCCAGAAGTTCATTGTCACTGTGAATATTCGAAGTGTCTACCGCCAGTTCCAAGCGCCAACACAAGCCTTCAGTCACTTAATTTGATAAGTCTTTCACGGCCTTGTCAATCAATCTTTATGGCAGGTTGCCCCAGATAACAGAAGCGCTTTCTTGTCTTAGGCGATTGTTTTGGCTTTGTTTTAAGCTTGCAGTAAGCCTCCAACATTGCACCCCACACGCGATAGTCCATTGGGTTTATATTCGGCCAATTCGGAGGCCACTGGTCCTTTGTGATGAAATCTGGACAGTTGACCCGCAGCCAGTTCAGTGCGCTGTGCGCTGTGTATGCTGGCGCGCCGTCCTGCTGGTAGATGTACCCGGTGGGCAGCCGGCATTTGCTTTAAAAGAACGATAATTTAGGGATAATTTATAAACAATATAAATTACTGTATATTAAAACGTTACTGTGACGTCATCGGCAGTAACGTGCAATTAGCTTTTGAAAATTAAATAGCATTTTAACTTAAACATTTTTAATGCTACAAATTCGGTAGGCGGTAATGTTAAAAAGTCTACAACATCGTCTTTTTTCAACAGAATTACATTTTACTTGGCAATGAGATGTAAAAGGTTTTATTAAATAAAGCTGTAAAATTTCATGTTAAAATCTCAAACGATTTCTGAGAAAAAGGCGAAAAACTTTAGAGGTCCACTTTTTGCCGCACCATGCATAGTGGGCCGACTATAAAACGCATCATCGTAACTAAATGTGTGGGATTTGGCTCGGTAATACACATATAATACGCTTCATCATCTAGAGTGTATTATGCGAGTGTAGCGAGGCATAATAAACTCTGCCGTGTTGAAACATGTTTATTCAATGACTGTGATCGACGGCGTGTTCTGCGTGGCACGTGCACAGACACGAGACGTTTTAGTCGTCACGCTTGACTGGAGTAAGATTATGGGCGGCTATAACACTGCAGACACTGTGATGAGATATATGAGGACGAAGTAGGACGTGAAATAGAATACTATCGGACGGTTGCTGTTAGGTCGTCTCGCTACCACACGGCGGCGCTGCAGTACTATGAGATGTGCGAGAACCACGGCAAGGACTACGGAGGCTGGATCCTGACGTGCGCGTTGCCGCGCTCTCTGCGCCGTCCACCGTGCCACATCTTCGTGTCGTCTTCAGTAACGTTTGATGCGTCGAACGCCGTGTCTCTGCCCGTCTACCGCACACGACCCGCCGCCGGTCTACACGCCGCCCCGGTCAGGTGCGCTCGCTCCTTCTACTCACCATGCAGGGCTAAGGGAATTAACGATCGATCACTGAATTTACCTATAAGATTTTTTGATGATTACGCAATTAGAGCGGCTCATTTTTCCTCTAGTGTCAGAGGCCTAAGTGCAACGTTGAGGGTTTCAGTGTAACGTCACTACAACAAAACGGTAAAAGCGGATCTTTTGACAAGCATCTAGAATAATCTGGATAGTCTATTTTTAGAGGTCGTTGAGCGGTCTATCCACAAGTGACCAAGTGACTACATGGAAGTTTTTTTACCGCTGGTAATGCTGATATAAACCGTACAGCATATTAAGCCGGCCCATCATCCAGTTGCTTTTGGGCGAACCATAGTTTAAATAAGTAAGTATGCCCCTGATTTGGCTAGTGAAATAGTTGTGAAAACAGGTCCGACTGGGCGCGCAAAGTTAGGGTAATCACTGGGTGATCGGTGTGGCGCAGGTTTGGTGTGTGCGTGCCGCCGTTGTTTGGACGAGTCAAGCCGCGGACGCTTATCGAGTTTATCGAGATGACGCGACTGTTAGGCGCCGAGCACTTTGTCTTTTATGCTCCTAGTCACTACGTCACCTCTGCCAGTGATGATGACGACAACGACGATCCAGTGCTGCAGTCGCCGACCTCGCAGTCTGGGACATTACTACATGTAGGCCTACAACAACAACTACTACTACTTCTATTATTACTACTGTTGCTACTGTTACTACAGTTTTGAACTACGTTGGACCTCGCAGTCTGAGCCGGTCAATGTTGACGTCGGTGATGTCCTGCGACTGTACTCGGCTGCCAAGCTCGCTACTGTGATACCGTGGACGCTTCCCCAGGTTACCACAGCCTCGTCCAGCGGCATCTGGTATGGCGGTCAGCTACCAGCAATTAACGATTGCCTTTACAGGTACCGGAACTGCTACGAGCATTGTAGATTTATCGTAGTTCGGTAGCGGTAACTCGCTGGTCTCGATCTACAAAGTTAGTGCATGGGTGCCGACTTGTTAAACTACGAAACTAAAACCAAAGTACCCTTAAAGTATAAGTATCGTTTAGGGTTTTGTATATTATTTTTTTGCTTTTGTCATTGTGTATTACCTGTATATTGTGGTGTGTGTGTACTACGATCTACAGTATGCTAGTCCGGCGGTTGACGCTTGTAAATAAATGTAACTTACTTGCTTACTTCAAACTCTCAATAATTTTGTTCTGGATAGTTTTAGGCAGGCCAAAAACTGTCTACAAGGCAGCAAAACAAAATCGCATGCACGCTGTGATTTTGTTATACACTTGTAATTTTAGTTTCACATGCTACATGTACTTACTTAAGCTTTCTGTATGTTAGACCAGGTCCGTGTTTAGTTGGATGATTGTTTGCGGGCAACCTGGGCAGGTAAACCATCTCGGTACAGATCAACGGAGCCTTTTTTTATCCCTATGTGACAAGCAAATCAAGTAAGAACTTGCTTTGCTGTGGTTAAGACGACTTGCATTGTAGGCAAGGTGCGTTTTTCTGCCCGTGTCGGTAGCACTGTGTGATCTTATAGGACCGGTGACGCACCGTAGCTCTGAGATAAGTTTCCATGAAGAGTTATTGCACACCAAAACCAATCTTTTAATTTTGTATTGTATCCAGTGTCGTCGCGGATTAAGAAAGTAGAGGACAGAACTAAAGTTTTAGTTTCAGTTTCGGCAGACAGCTGCAAATTTTAGACAAAGAAGATTATGGATGTTCAATGCTCATAAGTTTAGTTTTCTCCCAGAACTCTCAAAAATTTTTTTGTCTTTTTGGACAAAAGTCGACAGGCAAAAATTTATGGGAGGATAATTGTGCCTTTTCCCCTCCGCATGCCACGAGGGCACTGTTGCACTCATTTTACCCTGCACTTAATGTTTTATCTGTGTAGGTCGATGCACGCATTCGACCGCGTGGTGTTTAACGATGTCGACGAGTTTGTCGTTGCACACTGGCCACTGAAGGACTGGACCGAGATGTCGGCGCGCTTCGACCAGTACTTCCAGTCTACCACCACCGTCCGTCCGTCTCCGAGGTCTGCGACGTCGCCGCCGGTTGCTAAGCTGACTTCCGGTGTGCGTCAGCGCCGCTATTGCGCCTTCTCGTTCCGTAGCGCTTTCTTCGATCCGATGACCCCGCCGTCCGTCGCTTACGTCGGCGCGAGTGGAAAGCTGATGACGTCATCGCTCAGCTCGGTCGCCTACGAGCTCGAGTCCGACATAAGGACCGAGATTTTCAGCGCTGTACGAACAAAGGTACACCAGTGTGAGTCATTTTGAAAAGAAAAAAAATCGAAAATTTCACCCAGAGGGGCCTTGCGAGAATGTTTCCCCGGGCCCTGCTGTGTCTGTCGACGGGCTTAGTGATAGACAGACCTAGATGTGATGTTGGCACGCATTGACTGCAGTCACTTCACAATGTCTGCAGTGGTAAAACTTTACACACGCTCGTTTCACGACCGGCCCAGGTTTTTCTGGATTACTATGCGAGCAAACATTCTAATAAGCCGCATTAGGGGGTTTGCCCGTCCGTCTGCCAGTCCCGTTTAGGCTCATTGTTCGAAAACAAAAAAAACGCAGGAATGAGAGCAAAATTGGGGTAAAAGTTTCTCTCTAACAAAAGTAACCGGCGTGCCGATATTCAGTTCAGAACACACTTGTAACAAACGTTTTAAAGAACGTTATGTAAACATATATGTTTAGTTTCATATTACCTGCAGTAAACATATATGTTCACATAACGTTCTTCAAAGTGTTTTTTGAAACGATTTTTAAAAATTGTAATAAATGTGGAACTTTTTGTATAAAAATAACGGTAATTTGTAGAAAAAAAATTAAAACGTTACTGGCAAAATAATGACAGATTTTGCATTTGGATTTAAAATCTATGTACGATGGCAAAATTTTGTGAATATCAAAAAAAAACTGCATCCCGAAATAAGAAAGGATTTGATCAATAGTTAGTGGCGGTTTTAGGCCCAAGCCGAGGGAGGCTGTGCCCCCAGTTTTGCTCCAGGCTCCTCCCCCTTCCAGTTTCGTAGCCACCCATGATTTTGTGCAAAAATAACACAAATATCTGATTTTTTTGCGTTTACCAATTTTAGAAAAGTGGGCAAATTTGCTGCTTCCATTAAACGTCCAAAAACCAAAAGTGCTTCAGCTTCAGACCGCCGTTATAGGCTCGCGTTACCGCGCTCGCCATGGAGCCGTGCCCTCCTTTCAGATATCGGGAACTAAAACCGCCACTGTTAATAGTCTACTTTTTTTTCTTGTGGTTGTAGTCGTTTGTTGGTGTGGCGCACGGCTGCAGGTGATGGTGGACCCGCGACGAGTGTTTGAACTCGGCATTCATCACGTCAGCCGGTCAGCCGGTGACGCCGAGTGTCCAGTGCTTCATGTTGACCCACGCGATGCCTTCGTGCGCCACTACCGACAGTGCGTGCGAGACTTTGACGCACAGATGGACTGCAGCAGACAGTGTTTGGACGACGAGCTGGCAACGTCTAGACGCATTGCTGTCGTTCGACGTAGAACGCGACGCGTCATCGACACGCTGCTCCACCGCAGCTGATGTAGGCTTCAGTCCCATATATTGAGGCGAACGAACGTACATCCGAACAACTTTTATGCCGAAATTAATAGGTGAGCGATGCCCATTCTCCTTTCCCTTCCTCCCTCTTCCCTATTTCCTCCCTCCTTTCTCTCGTTTTTTCCTTTTTCCCTTCCGGCCAACCATCTCCGCTCCATTTCCCTGCCCTTGTACAAATTGGGCCGGACTGTCATCTTTGGTAATTTTTTTGAAATTCTTTATTGCTGTAGTTGATTTTTTGGTGAACGGTTTTGTCGTGAGAAAATGATTATTAAAATTAGGCCTATCTACTCGATTAACCCATTTGGGCTATAGGCCTGAAGTCGGTGGGCGATTTGTTTGACTAGGCGAGTCTTAGGCGGGACTTGGCCTACTTAGTTTACATGTAAAATGCTTTGGAAATGAGTGAACAATTAAATCATTCAATCAATCAGCGTCTACAGTACAAATAGTTGCCCATATTTTTATCAAAAGCTGAAGTAACTAGAGTAGACACATATCTTCTCATAAATAACAAAAGCTACTTAGGCTATAGGCTTAGCGTATATTCGTTCCAGTTTTACAGAGATGTTAACAAGGCCACAGAGTACAAGGCCA
>Ga0056128_1002728_pt1 | contig 21129 bp, 16 predicted proteins | sample WorMetLIZISLAND2_FD_71113 | JGI IMG/M metagenome (GOLD analysis project Ga0056128, IMG submission 71113) | Marine gutless worms symbiont microbial communities from Max Planck institute for Marine Microbiology, Germany - Olavius geniculatus... ... | reverse complement strand
TCCCCTTCCTTTCCCCTCTCCTCCCTCCCCTTAGAAGTACGACTCCTAAAAACAAGGTAGGGGGTCAGGTGGACGACGAGGCTCCCCAGTAGGGTCTGGGGTGTAGCAACCAAATTGGCACATTTAGGGCAGTTTAAATGTGTGCTTTTGTCGTCTTCAAGGTTGGGGGACCTGGGCCCCCTTGGCTATGCCACTGCTGTAAGAATGCATGTTGTAACTGCAGCTTATCTGATTTGTTCAGTTGCCCGACCCTGTTTACTGGGTCTGGAGAAATGTCCAAGTAGCCAAAATGACACTTAAAGTCATCTTTGACTTAAAAGCTGCTAAGGTATGCTGAATAATTTAGTTGAAAGATATGATAATGCTTTCGAGTATGTTACAGGTACCAGCTTTATCTGCTGCATATAACCTAAATGGGAAATTTGTGAAATAAACTAAGACATTAACCGATTGATAGTGATTGTTAAACTTCATTTCTAATTCATAGGAAATTCATTGTCTGCTATACCGATTGTAGCACAATGAACTGTCACTATTCTAATGTTGAACTATAACGTAGTACTTGGCGTTTTATTTACTTCGTGTATTTTGCTGTAGCTCTTCCATTTCTGAAGAACACACGAGTGATTCTGTTCCCACTCACAGTGCTGTTGTTGATCTACATTGTCTGCGTTCTGATTGGCTGGAATCTCAGCAGAGGACTCTGTCATTTCTATGCCATGCGTGTTGGCTGACATGATGATAATTAACTCATTCTAGCTTATTAGCTATCTTACAGCTGTAATAGATTTAATTGTATATTTAAAATATGTCAAATGTACTACTGTTAATACACATACGCCATGGTCCATAAAAACAGGATATTACAGTGTCGTAATTGGTGATCGCTATCATATGTAAACTGATTTTCACAATATTTGCAACATTGAAAAGAGAATTAAATTTTCAGCAAGGCCCATGTGATATTTCCCACCTTTATGGACTATGGTGTATACTTGCAGAAACTAGGAGTATTTCTTTCTGTGTATGCTATTTATGTCTCTATGGCCAGTCAGTTGTCATTAGACAGCATCACTGCTTGATGCATGTCAACAGGCGCGTTGAGAGCCACAGCGGGGCCCGGGGAAACACTCTCGTGGGACCCTCAAACATTTTCACGGGGTCCCTCTGGGAAGAAAATTTTCGAATTTTTCTTTTTAAAATGGTACATTTTGGCGTATTTCTGGCTGACGGTGGGGCCCCCAAACGTCGTGGGGCCCGGGGTATCTAACCCCCTACCCCACCCTCTCGACAGGCCTGCATGTCAATTTTGTTTTGACCCCCAAATCTCCCACTCTTGTGGAGGGCATATGAGTTTCCCTGCCTAACGACATCTCATTTCATCCAACAAATATGGTGGGTTTAAATCTATATTTATTTTCAGATTTGAGGAAAAAAGCAGACATACAAAATTAGTATAACTTTAAATGACACTGTGTAAATAAAGCTGGTGAAGTGTGATCAGCTGTCTATTCTGTCTAGGCAAGATGAAGTATGTTTAGAATGCTCATGAGTGACATCTTATTTTGCAGTTACACTTCTATGATCTACCTCCACTATTATGTCAGCAGTGGTATAAGAGACTGATAACTCCATAAGCGCAATAATGCACAGCCAAATGAACAGCGGTGTACAGTAGATTTACACCCATGTCTGTCAACAACTGGAATAAATGCACGTTAAACTTCTGTCTGGACTGGGATGAATAATGTTAACACGCTTATAACATGGTCACCGACTAATGGTGCTGTATGCTTACACTGTTGTTCATTTGCCTATGCCTCGGTGCCCTGTGGACTATCTACCTGATGGATAATAGCACTTTGGTTATAATGCTAGAAGTAGGCAGTATGGGTGTGACATGGAATTCAGTTCATTCCATGGTGTAATTTTTATTTGTAACTGGCATACCACAAGTAACCCTGTGACGCAATGTAAAGTACCTTTACAGACTCACTTACTCCACCCCAGACAGTGGTTTAACAGTAAACACATGCACTGTCCACAATTTCTCTATACCACCAACACACTATAAATGCAATGTACCCAACCAATATTCCATAACTCCAGATTCTGCTTAATCAGACAGCTACTCTTATTTAATTTATACCACAGATTTGGTCCCATGTCCACAGTGCTAAAACTGACAATGGGGCATATTGTCAGTGTTAATCAGAACTTCCAGTCAGATGTATGGCATGTATTCACATGTTGCCTCAGACTGTGATGAGACACTTGGTGTCATACATAAAAACAGCAACAGTCTGTCCCTAATACTGTCTTTTCTTGAAGATGTCGGCCTTCCAGTGGATAGGATGTGAATCTTCCGTCTACAATCACAGCAGTAACATCAATCAGTTTTGACCAGTTTCAATAGGCACTTAATAAGAAGCCCAGCTGTCGCTAGAAAAGGCCGACCGTACGCAGGTGTCGGAAGGCCAGCAAATGATTGTGTGTTATCTGAAAGGGCTTATGGGACTTGCTATTAGAGCTCAATAGGAAACTTGGCCCTATCTCTCATCGTTTCTGAGATATGGCCAGTTTTGTCTCAAAAAAACTTCCACTTTTCCTACCCCTCCATTTAACCCCAAATTTGAATACGTTCCCCTATCCCTTGCACTGGATCGCTGAAATTTTGCAGCTGCCAAACCACCAGACCAGGCTAATTATTCACGCAGAAAGATTTCTAGTACAACATACATGACATACTGACAGATGACAGACTGTAGCATAGGGCAAGACCTCTAAGCTTACACTTAATGGTTGGCCTAAAAACTGATTTTGCTCAGGTGCTAAATCACAGGAGAGTGACTAAGCAGTTCAAGTGCAACTTCAAATTCCACTGCTTACAAAAATCTGTCTCGACTACAGTAAGTCATGCTGAACGTTGGCAATGCCATCTAATCTATATGCACACAAATCTGACAAATAAATTGTAGTTTGGTAGAAGCAACATGGACCTTCCTAGACTTTATGTGGATGTTACAAATTACAATCCTATAAAATACCTAAGGCAAATGATGGACATCTACACAGCTGCATAATTACAAAAACAAAAGCCAATATCAAGCATCATTATGGTCTGCTGTTGGCCTTCGGAAAGGCTGTAACATAATCACATACAGCTATCTGAGTGCAAACTCACTTATATAGAATGCACTGAAGAACATGCAAGTGACTTTTTACAGACTATCAGTGCTGTGTCACTAATTCACTCATGACTTATAAATATGTTCAGTGACAGATTGATTCTGCTGATTTAGCAAATTATACTAACGTAATCACATATTTATTTCAGTAGATGCAGTAATAAAATTTAACATACAGCAGTCTCGTCTTCTTTGTAAATCTTTATCGTCTTGTCGGCTTCACAAGTTATAAGACGGAAGCCGGACTTGTCGAAGGTCGAGGCAAATATACCGGACTCGGAGTCGATGGAGCCCGGCTGAACGGCTGACTGCAACCGCTGGAAGTTATAACCAGATTTCCAGTCCCAGAAGTGCATTGTCCCATTGTCGCCTGTAACCAAGTCAGTAATAATCGCATCTGCATGGCTAGCATGATAACGGATGATATATCAACCTTTATCTATCAAAATATTTCGCTAGCAAACACACACAGACAGACAGACAGACAGACAGAGACTATAAAGAGAAGATACAAAACAGAGATAGACAGAGAACAGTGAAGAATAGTTTTTAGTAACATCTTTCAGCTAACAACTTCACAACTTTGTTGTTGACAAAGCCACATTTAAGCAAGAAAGTTTTCGGACTGACACACATCATCAGCTACATCAGATTATAATAATATAGCTTCACAGTTGTGTCATTACAGAAGAGACAAGCTAAATACAGAATTATTCCTAGGAAATGGTCTTCAGTTTCAGTTACAAATATCTGTGTATGATGTAAAAATCTCACTGGCATCTAAATTAAATAGATCTAACCTAATACAGAGCGAAAAAGGGTAGGAGGGTAAGCTTAGATTCCAGCAGAGGGGACCAATGTCTAAGACAGGGGGTGAGTGCTTAGCCACCCCAGGCTTAACCAATGTTCTTGACAGCTCGGACTGTAAATCCACTACAGCGTAACTATCTGCTGGCACAGCTAATAGATATAACAGCCATGTTCTGCACAGTGCTATAGGAGGAGCATACGGCATATCATCATACTTCTCGCAATAATAATTTCGCACTGGCAATTACATCGGGGCTGGGATCTGCTCACTCACCGCCTGAAACTAGAACATTGTCCTGATTGAGCGCCAGTGTATTGATGATGGCCGTGTGGCCGGACAAGTTCTGGATGAAATTTCCATCTGGGAACTTCCACTGCTTTATGTTGTCCGGAGATGCCGTCGCCATTGTGTAACTGGCACAGAACAGATGCACAGCTATGAAAAGTCGCATCACATCACGCCATTCAGTTATAACATACTGGTCAAACACATTCATTACAATTAGTAATTCAGATATTTCAAGGTGCTGATGATGCAACAACTGTCAAAACTCATCCACCGCTACAAGGTTGAAGGCTCTTAGACTACTGTAATTTCACACCCACCTCAACATTCCACAGAATATACACTGAACTTTGCTAAGCATGCTTTCTGTGTAGCCTCAACTACGGTGTGGAATAGTTTTCCTCAAACTGTCAGCTCTTTGATCTCATTAAATCTGCTCTGCATGGTTGTGCAGTGCCTTCTTGCAGTGACATGCAACTTTCTCCATGTGATTCTAGTTTAGAAAATACCACAGTTGCAATATTGTAAAAAATGCCACTTGGTATATTTATTTCACATACACTTTTAAACATAATTAATATTGAATTCCTCTTTTTTAAAATATATATATCTGCACTAGTTGTGAAAAGAGGAAAGCAGAAAACTTCTTATATCATCCACACAATAATCTCTCTTCCTATCACCTTCCTTAACTGGTCCATACACTGTGCACCTCATAAGTATATTTTGCCAAAGGAGTCAACTGGAGATTGATTCAAAGTGTTTTTACATGCCAGGTGCTTTATATCAAAGTACAAATTACAAAATATCTAGCTTATAATGGTAGCAATTATTAACTTATTAAGACGACACAACTGGAAACATTCCATACAAAAGTGAGTGAGTGAGTAGGGTTTAACATCCCACCTGACACAGTATAGGTCATTTCGAGGATGGCCTTTGCAGGCAAAATTGCACATACACATAATTTAGCGAAACAAAAAGTTTAACCTTTATGAAACACAAAAAACAAAAACAATCAAAACCTAAAATTGTAAGAACTGTCAATTTTAATTGTGCATATGTATCAAAAATGGCAGTTCGAATAGCTATAGATAAACAAAACATACAGTGTTGGATGAATAACCAAAGACCGGACGCTCTTCTTGTGGTTCGTCAGAGTGACCAGCGACTTGCCGGCTGCGAGATCCCACAGACGAATCGTTGTATCGTGGCTTGCAGTTATCACCTGGACAAGTCAACGATCAAACATTACCACAAGCAAGGCCATCGTCACATGCATAACATAAAACATTTCATAAAGTCAACAGCTCTAAACTATTTTGGAAAATGTTTTGCTTTACACGTAACCACTTTTTATCTTGAGAGGTTTTAATCTGTGTGATCAAAAGTGGCTGGCAACCAATGACACTGTTAACAGCAATCATCCATCAACAGCCATCGTACTGTGTGTCAAGTTTAAGAAATGCTTGCATTACTCTGAAATTGTAGATATGCGTCAGAATTAGCACGACCTTTAAATAACAATAACAATACTGCAGCAATCTCTGAACATCCTTGTAAAAACACAAACTGGAAAAAGGACATGAGAACGATACTGCATGTGCATTTATACTTCAAAAAATGATGCAGTTAAGCGTAAACAAACACCAAATAGTAATGCCAAACTTTAGACAATACAGCAGTACTTCAGCTCTACTGAATGAATGCTGATAAGACATACAGACAGCAGTAGTAATAATGTCAGTAACCTGAGGTTCAGCAGCCTGGCATCGGACTTCAGATACGGTGTTTGTGTGACCGCTCAGGCAGTGGATCTGAGCTTTTGTCCGCATGTCCCACACCTAACAGCGCATTAACAAAAATGTTTACATACTAGACTTTTTATGCGTGAAAGCAGCTACTGCTTTCAGCGCGTCTTAGCCATTGCAATTCTCTCTGTCCATATGTTTGTCTGTCACATGGGTAGATCAGTCAAAAACGGTGCAAGCTATAATCACCCAGTCTTCACCGTCGGCTGCCTGGATGATTCTAGTTTCAGGAACCGTAAAGCTTTTACATAAATTCGAAAAGAGTCAACGAGGGTGAACGAGGGTGCTAAATGAGAGGGGGGTGGGCAAAATTTGCGATTTTTGGCAGCTGTATCTCAGTAACAGTGCGAGATAGGGCCTAGGTTACTATTAATCACTAATAGGAAGTCGTACACTGGCTCTCGATGGCACCGAATTCAATGACCTTGAATGCCAAAACAGGGGTTTTATGGATTTTTTTGGCGATTTCGGGCTGTGATACAAGTCTATATCATTCACAAGGTGGCGCCACTGAATTATCGTTATGCGATACAGATAAAGGATTTGGTATTTGTATATTAACTTAGCATGAACACCCCAATTTTCAGCTAAACTATTGAACCGGAACTGCTATAGGCTTTCGCGCGTCTCGTGAGCATTTGTTCAAATTTCTGGTTAAAAATGTCAATAAACTATTTTACAGAATTTTACTAACTACAGATGAAGAAAATTACACCAGAGCTACAACGTGGCTGTTAGTCAAAATAACTGCTAAAAAATCACTCAAAACCATGCTGAGAACATACCATTTTTATTAAAAACAGCCCACACGAACCAAGGTTTACAAAGCAAAAGCCCATTCCCTCTGCAACACTGTAAAAGCTATTATAAACCAATGGTGGCTGGACGGATGGTTCTGTCAACAGCCATGGTCTGTGGTTATGCTGAGGTTGCTTTTCTCTTCAGTACAAGTTGCTGGAAAGCCTTCGCCAGTGTTCAAAACACCATAGTGTTTTTACAAAGAAGCTAAAAACTCACTTGTTTACCAAGCAGTGCATATTCACCACATCAAATCACTGACCAAACATAATAATAATTTGGTAGTATTCTTATGGAAAAGCTACAGTAAGACAATTATATCAGTGATACGGACACAATATAAGCAGCATACCCGGGCAGTTGCATCTCTCCCACAAGTGACCAGAACGTCAATGGTGGGATGAATGTCCAGAGAATAAACTGCACTCAAGTGGCCGTGGTAATGACGTATCACCTAATGCACATAATGAGCTACATATAACTCTAGCACCAATTTTTCAGTAACTCAACAATCATCTATGAAAACCACGAGAAAAGCAAACAAGTCTGTGAGAAAATTCTTTCCAATTCAGTGGAATTATAATCAAAGACATACTGCACCACTCGGTTTACTAGAAATCTACTTTTCTGTTAAACCCTTTCATTTGTCTGCCCTTCTAATTCACAATTTTACGCCTGAAACAAGTAACTCACCGCCAACTATTTTCATACTTTGTTCTACCATCAAAAACAATAGTAAAAGTAAAACTCCCGAAATACACTGAGAATAGCAGGTGTTTATAATATAGCTTCAAACTTCACATTTATACTATTATGCTGATGTAACTACAATACTACACATATCGAATATTGGCAATGAAGAAACCAAAGAGTCAATTGCTAACATTAAATAATCTTCAAAACAGCAACACATACACTGATGTTACTGAAACATCTACGAAGTTCACAGTTTCCTTTACCTCAAAACCCACACCAGTTCTGCTCCAGTAACAAATACCATTATATTTTTTACGATGTACGATACAGAATGACCAAATAAAACACTGAAGAGTGAACATATACCTTGTTGTACTCCAGATCCCAGCACTTGACCTGCTTGTCCTCGCCAGCAGAGAACAAGTACGGTTGTCGAGGACTGACAGCAACGCCTCGCACTGTGCTCACGTGACCCGTGAGAGACAGCTTCAAAGTGCCTGATGCCAAGTCCCATATCTGTACAGCATCCAGTCATGATCTATCACTCACAGTCAAGACTCTGACTACCATCAATCAGTGCTCTGAGACTGTTGGGGTTGGGTGGCCAACATCAGGCCTGTAAAAAATATGCAACAAGTCCCAAAAGTCTAATTTGGGGATCGGCTTAAACAAAAGTAACTACACTATATGGGCCAATGTGTGATCTCTGTGTGTGGATCATCAAAGCAGAATTTCAAGGACAACCCAATTCAAAATCCAGCCCAATCAATTCAATGAAAACGAACAAAGCTTGTGTTCCACAACATCTTTAAACACAAACAAAAAACTTTTAAATGTGTTTGAAGCAGATTGTCCAAATATCTCTTACTAAAGTAACAAGAAATTTGAGCTAATGCTCACGAGACACACGCGAAAGCCTATAGCAGTTCCTGTTCGCAAACTGTCAGTCTATCTCCAGCCACTTCGTCGCAGTTCATTCTTGGAGTGTGCGGTGCAGCCGAAGATCGCAAAAATCAATTAAAACCCCTGACTTTGGAAGTTCGGGATCTTTCAAAGTCATCGATGTTGATACGACTGAAAAGCTCATCACTAGTGCTTGTTGTGATAGGTAGCATGAGCATGCCTATCTGAACGACTTTTACGGGGGTACCGCTCTTTGATGCCATCGTGTGCAGTTTCCTTAAACCTAGAAAATTGAGACTTGGACCTTTTTGATCTACGTTCAATGCTAAAAATTTCATACACAGCTTTTCTATGTCTATCTCAATTGGTTTCTATACAAGTCGCTCTTGAAATGTGTCTCGCAGCCCAAAATCGCCAAAAATTAATTAAAAACATATTCTAGCATTCAAGGTCATCCAGGGTCATTGAATTCAGTGGCAACTGAGAGCCAGTGTAATAGAAACCTAGATCCTCCCTCACACCGTTATTGAGATACAGTGACTTAATGGCTAAAAATTGCAAATTTTTCCCATCCCATCCCATTTAGTACCCTCGTTCAGGGTGACCCCCTTCGAATTTATAGAAAAGCTTTACGGTTCCTAAAACTAGAGTCTTCCAGGCAGCCAATGGTGAAGATTTGGTCATCCTAACTTGCACTGTTTTTGACTGATCTACCTGTGTGATGGACAAACGGATGGACTAACAGACAGAGACAGACCGAATTGCGATGGCTAAGATGCACTGAAATAGCTGCTTTCGCACATAAAACCTGGCATAAAGCATGCAGCTACTACTAGTCACAGTAGTCAAGTGCTGTTAACAGATCTTATAGAATAAGCAGCTAAAAATGAACTCATAGGTTTGCTAAGATAGACAAACTGACTTGTCAAAAACTTGAATCAGAAATGAAGCACAAGATCCAGACGTAAAAGACAAAAACAGACCTTTATCATTCTGTCAGCTGATCCAGTGACAAACCATTCATTGCCAGGCTCAACGTCAACGCATCGAACCCAGCCCTGATGACCACTTATCACCTGAAATACACAGATGACAGTTCTGTGCAAATGACTGCCAGTACTACTGCTGCTAAAGGCTGACCAGCCTACAAGCAGTGTGCGGAATTCCCTGACATTTCCCCATGTCATGGTTTTTTGTCAAATAGCAGCTAAAACACAAAAAAATCTTAACCAAATCTAACAAAAAATCTACCTGATTTTGTTGGCGATTACACCAGTTACTGCAGTTCATTACAAAATTCAAACAAAATGCAAAATGCATAAATTTTACAACAATGATGCAGACAGATGATAATACACTATGAAATCTTACTCGGAAAAGCTTCCACGGACGATGCCAGACTGGTTTTGGCATCGTCGGTGCCTTCTTTGGCACCAGCATTTTCTGATCACCGATGGCTACGAGGGCTCTACCTGCACTACCAGAAGGAGCAAAACGTTCAGCAAGGCCGGCATGCTGCCGAATGTCATTCACTCCTGCTGCTGTAGCACTGTCATCTCCACTGAAAACACACATATCACCACATTAAGATAATCTTAACTCACACAAGACACAAAAACACACAAAGACAGACAACCGATGGAACAATACAATCAATACTAAAGTCTAAGCAAGATGTAAGAATGTGAAAAGCATGCCAGACTGAAGTCTTAAAAAGTCTACGTGAGTGTCTGCAAACAGAATAAACTGAGCACAATCTGATTAACTCATAAATACCAATCAAATGACAGAACACATTATGAACAAACAGAACGAGTACTTTGTTTATAGCCTTCATAAATCTAACAATGCCATTAACAATTAGTACAGATAATGCGAATTCAAACATACTGATCATCCTGGTACGTGTAGTTAGTGCCAGCTCGGACGGCTGAGTTTGGTCCAAGAGTAACTCCTACAAAACATTAGACACAGTACAATTCCACTAGTTATAACACTCGTGTTCTATAAGACTGTTGTTAGCACTAAGAAGTAACAGTAGACTGCTGAAAATAACTTCAAGGCACAAATCAACAGTTAGCCACAATGTGACAAGATCTCAGCAACCAAACAAAAATGTGTTTAGCAGCTGACTAAACTGTTCTCAGCTAATGTCAGTTTGTCTCAGATAAACTGGAAGCTTGTTCCACAGCCTCGGACCTGCAGCAGCAGAACATATGTCTCCGTAGCTGCTGTAGGTTCGTCTGACGACACGTCCTTGAGTTGGCAGAACGCAGCTGACGACAAACTTCGTCGGAGACCAGCTGACAGTCAGTGGCCAGGTAAGCTAGAACGATGCTGAACATTTCTTATATAAGCACATTTGTTCTTTGCCATGCAGTACAATACAGATATTAGCCATCCATCTGTCTGTCCATCACATGCAGGCTACTAACTCAAATTTAACTATTTAATGCATAAACACTAGTGGCAAATAACTTGCTCAAGAATGCAGAAGCAGTTAATACAGAAAATTTAGCTTTTTCCTCACAACATTACTACAGTTCTTAATTGTATTAGAATTCATATGGATCTGGTAAGCTGTCTAGTTACCTGGGCCATTAGGATAAGGATGGGTGCCCATCACATGTACATCAGTGCCATAATGATCTGTACATATAACATTACACACAATGTTTGCATTCCCAACAAAATACATGGTGTTTCATAAAAAAACAACCCCTTTTTTTCTTTCATAATTCACTCAAATGATGATCAATTTACATGAAATGTTTACCAGTTGTAGCTGAAGAAATACTAATTCAAAATATTTCAACAAAATATGGCAGCTGATTAAATATTCTTTGCTAGTCGTGACGTAACGCTGATGTCATAATGTGCCACACCGTGTCACAGGTACAAGCTTGCAAGTCTCAACTAGTGCTGTCAGTTGCTACCCTGCTTCGATGGTGAACTTAATCTGGTTCACTAATGAAATATGCTCATCGTGTCAGCACTGAGCAACATGGAAACATAAAATCGGGCGTCTTGTGATCCAAAAACTCAACATCTTGCAAGCTTGGTGTGATAGTGCACTGTCTTGCTCGAACATGTGAAAGTCCAACTATCCCCACAGACACGTAAATGTGATTGCTTTGCGTATTTTTTTGTGGCTGCAACTGTAAAACTTCAAGAATTTGTCATCAATGAACCAGGTTTTTCACCATCGGTAAAAATTTCATGGAACTTGGTCATCATGTGAGTGAATTATGAAAGAAAGAAAAGAGGGTTGTTTTTATGAAACACCATGTATTTCTTACTGACACTATGTAAGAACAGCTGGCAGCTCCTTCCTTTATAAACTGCTTACGGTACAATGGTACATTATAAGAATAAGGAGCAAAATTTTAGAATTTTCTGCACACGTGCTAAGAAAATGAATTAATCACAATAGAGTTCTTGCAAATTCTGTAAGTGCACTCACTATGACAGCAATGTCACATCAAAACTGGGATGGTGCAAAAGATGTTATCTGATAATAAAAATGACACCACATGGACGATATAAACAGACGATACCAGAATAAATGAATTGATATAAATAATACTGCTATGTTGACCTAGTACATCATGTGGCATAAACTACACCAAATTGTTATACCTCAACCTAAAATACTTGCACGCAGAATAATGCCGCAGATGGTCCAAATCGCATCACGTGATGGTCACAAATACGCACTATTCACCAGCTTCTCAATGAACTGGTCAAAAATCACCGAACTATTGCCCTACAAGGCAATAGTTTGGTGATTTTACCAACATGATAATGCTTATAATGGAGTTCTTACAATTTTAGGTTAACCTAATTTTTGTATTTTGCGTTTCTGTAAAGGTTAAACTTTCTGTTTATTGTAAAGTTTAAATTTACTGTTCCATTATTGTGTTTGTGTGCATTCTGCCTAAAAAGGCCGTCCCTGAAATGACCTATATTGCGTCGAGTGAAACGTTAAACCCTATACACCCCTGGACCAGTGCTGCACAGTTTGTGTACTTTATTCAAACGGACTGTAAGTAGCATTTTGTGCTAAGGTTTTGAAATAGTAACTGCCGTCATTAATCATCAGTAAAAATTATTTCCTCTCAGTTGATAAAATATTGCCCTCGATCTTCTATCTTGCGGAATTATTTTACCAACATCGGGAAATAACTTCCACTTATGACCTCGATGGCAGTAACTATTTATATACTATTCACTAACCAGGCAATATCTGTACAACTGTAAATGATATGGTTTGTCAAAATAGCCTGCCATGGGCAGCGATATTGCAAACTTGTGAGTTAAAAATGTACGACGTATAAGAGGCATAAAGTAGCAATTTTCCAACAAACAGATGTAAATTTAAGAGGAGATGGGATCACAAAATTTCAATTTTGCCCCTAAATTTCCTCATGTGGAAAAGGGGTTTTAGCCCCAATTTTACATTTTTGGACAAAAATTTTCCAACAACAAAATTTTCTAACAATTTTCTGGCAACCGAAAATTTGTTGCCCCCTAGCTCCCTGTCATGATGCTAATGGCTCTGATACAAGTACCTTTTCTAACATCAGTGGCATCTCCATATGGTGCTGTGATTGGTGCAACAGCGAGACGCTTTCGATCGCGCTCCTGGACCAGATCTTTCACAAGACTGTACTCATCACGGATCTTGCATGCTCTTGACAGCTTGTCACTGCAATGTACACCAGCAATACTGCAGCATGATAAGTGTACACACAACGGCAAAACAATATTATTCCCAGTACACTTAACACAATATCATAGCAACCTAATCAATCTACTATTACTTTCAGTTCTGTTTAAGTGACCTATTCTCCGTACTTACTCTAGATTATACCAGACCCTAAAGTAAATTTCAGCAAATACATGAGGCCTCAGTGGCTTGTCAATTTCTGCAGCTAAGAGCACTTTTACAGCTCCACGTTAGCACAGCTTGCTATGCAGTGTGCTATGACAGCTGTCTGTCCAGTGTCCATCCACTTATCACTTGCTGCTATTGTGTTACAGTAACCAAGCCAGCCTAATGACTCTCTATTTGCAGAGCCCAGAAGTCTCAGTTTTGCAAAATAATATTTACCTAAAAAATAAACGCGCAAGCCAGAGCATCAAATAAGTGGTAGTTGAAATATACTTTTTACTAAGCTACAATATTACTGTAATCCAACTTTCAAATTTTGTCACTTAACATCATAAGTCAGTATTGCAGAGCTGACATAGTAAACCACAAAGCAGTCACACTTACGCTGTTTCATCCCGAGCCGGTGGTTTGGCTTGGTCAGACAAAAAGTATTCATGAGTTCTTTTTAGTGATCGGAACACAAGCGTATGAGCTGAATGCTTTTGTACATCCTGTACAATTAAACACATAGCAAGTACAACAGAAGCTTTGGACGCAATGTGACAACTGTTAGGTTAAAATGGCAAAAATATTTTCTTGATCATCATTAACATTAGCTTAACAATACAGTAATGAGTATATGCGTTGGAACGGGGAACGAAAGTTCCATAATTCCCAAAGGCAATCAAGCGAGACAGAAGGTGAACAAGCCAAAAGGCTAATCAGCATGGGGGAAAGCAAATGAGCCAGTGGCCCATTTCATCCAAAGGGCAAAATGGCAATGGGGTGAAAAAGCCAAGATACCTATGGAAGACTAACAGCTTGCTTAGGTAAAAGAGTAAGATCCACGTGAAACCCAATGTCAACAAAACTGAGGTCTAGTTTTCTCTCCTTGCATTTATAACAAAGGAATCACTGTTAGAATTAGGGATGACATTTGAAGGTTCAGGGTTAAAATCATTTTTAGGAAACAACTGTGCGTAGGCTTGCAGATTCACTGTTTGCTTGCATGCTAAGCGTACAGGCCTGCATGCACATAGAGACTTGTGGTGGCACTAATCTACCAACTGAAACTAAAACTACCAAAATTTTGGTAATTTTTCTGTTAGGATTAGGGTTTCAATACCGAAAACCGAAAATGCTTCTGATATTTAGTGCCACACGTCACTTGCTTTTTCTTATCTGTGATCACTGTGGTGAGTTGGCATGAGCCCACATTGTAAGATGGCGCTAAACTACAGAAAACAACCTTTGTTGTTTTTGGTAAATAAGTGCCACCGCACATTCTGCATTGTCTTGAGGGTGTGGGTATAACGCGTCTGGTGCATCTAGGTGCGTCTGCATGTAGTAACGTATGTAACTGTTACTAAATCAAATGCTTAACATCAGTCCAAACCCTATTGCTACCCTTAACTCTATTCATATCATCCTTCCTTACCCCCAACTGAACAATACCAGATAACTTAGTGTCAAATAAATAGCTTTTTGAACTTGTTTTAAGTTGCACAAGTCGGCGTGACAAACCTAACACGTCATATCTAAGCTGCATTTTTCATCAGCTAACAAGGCAGGGCTGTTCTACTACACTCCACCTCTATTGCCTTATTTGGATGCTCATTATTCAACTAGGTCAACTACCAAAGCGATCTGCCTACCGAGATAAAACTGGTTGTAGTCGTTCTACGGTAGTCTCATGACTGTGGTGGGCATGTATGTTGTTGTTTTGGTTTTTATCATTGAACTAGGCTTAAATATTACGTAACAACTATATATAATATTTAGTTCAACGGCTTTTATGGTATGTAACGTTGAACTAGATTAAAATATTCAATTATCTCTATGCGTTAGACCACGTTCGTTTAATATCGTTTTGCATGAATATGTAAATGAACATGATGTCAGCAGTCAACAGCCCCGCCCCATTTGATGATGAAAAACGCAGATCTAGATGACAACGTTAGGTTTAAATATTCTTTGAAACACATTTTTGGAAACATCTCAATAACGGTGCACCAGAGCTCAAAAATTTGATAAAAATGCACCATTACTAACCTCCTGCCTCAAAATTATTTCTTTTAGAAGATGTGGTCAAAAAATTAAATATTTTTAGTGACATTAAATATTCTATGAAACACATTTTTGCAAATATCGCGAAAATAGTGCCAGTGAATTTGAATTGGACTTATATAAGCTGTGTTTTGGATGGCCAAACAACCATGAACAAGCTTAGTGCACCACGGAAAATTAGATACTCTATGCTAAAGCACGAAAAACAAATTTACTAGTATATTGCATCAATACAACAAAACAACTCTTTCGAATTTTCTGTCTGTCGTGCCATAAACGAGAAATTAAAACTATTAGATAAAAGTATTAAAACTATTAAAAGTATTATTATCGTTAGCATATTTATAATACATTTATCCGTGGTGCACTAAACTTGTTCATGGTTGTTAGGCCATCCAAAACGCAGCTATAGATAATGCGGACCTGCGGACCAACCAACGGGTAAACTGCGGACCTGGTCCGCAGGTGTGGTCCGCAGTTTACCCGTTGGTCGGTCCGCAGGTACGCAAGTCCGCATTTTACCCGTGCCTTTTATCCCGACCTTAATTGCAGTAGATGCACCAGACGCATTTTACCGACAACCTTCTCTTGACAGTAATTCATCGATCTATTCATTTAGATCAGACATCATTTAACTGCTTACAGTCATTTCTGCAATTTTTCATATTACAATCAGCATTTTACATTAACTACAAAAACAGACAAAACTCCCAAATCTGAATCTTTTCTAACATCTACGTCAGAAACTGTAACAGCTTGTTTTGTTCTTGATAATACATATTGGAGATGAGATATCGATTAGATTTTGACATCGTATAGTATCGTATCAACTATCGAGTATCCACGTAGAACAAAACACGATGAAACGACGATGATAAAGGAAATGACGCAAAAAGAATTATGTCAATGTTTAATAAATAGAATTTTACACTGAACTAAAATTGAATAACATAAAAATGTATGCAGCGCATCTGCCATTTTGTTGATTTCGAACTTAAAACATAGTGGTTTGCAGCATTACCCGTTTTTCTGAACCGGATACCCGGTTGTAATTACCCGAGTACCCGGACTCGGTTCTAACTTCAAAACACAGTACAGGAAAAACGCCAATAAAGTGACATTTAATACTTTAATTATCCACTATTTTTCACAAAATTAGATTTTTAATCTTTCTAAATTTTGGTTAAAAGGCTGCAAGTAGCAAAATTGTGTCTGTTATACATTAAGCACAGAGAATAAAGATTAATTATTTATCCCTGATTAAGCAGTGCAAGAAAACGGGTTTTCCCATATTTGAAACCGGGTAATAAATTTTAAATACCCCGTTTCTGGTGTTTTTTTGGATACCATCAAAAAAATTATAAATGTAACAGCACTACCAAAGCTTTTTCGCGTTATTTACATTTTGCTAGATATTAGTTCCGGTGTCCGCAAAGAGGAGTAAACATTGTAGTGGTTGCTTGTTTTTTTGTTTTAATTTGGATTTAGGGCACAATTATGCTGCGTCAGATAACTCCTGTTTTCAGAAACGTTGCTAACATTTCCAGAATAAGTGGTAATAAAAAAGCAGTAGACAGTAATGATTACTTGCTGTGTTCGTTGTAACCTTCAAAACAGAGCCGTAGCTAGCATTTTACGATTTGGGGTGCTAAACAAAGCAGTGCCGAGCCGAATCGAGGCGCCGAAGGCGCCGAGGGGGGTAGGGTGTGGGGAAGGGGTGTCCCCCTCTCCACAGGGGGAGTGTTTTGGGGAGACGGCAGTGCCCCTTCCCCAGAAAATTTTTGATATTTTAGAATCAAAATGGCTTATTTTCGTGGACTCATTGGTGCGAAATTGTGCTTTTCTGTATGACCAAAACAGTAAAAAAATACACCCGAAATGCATGGAGTGCCATGGAGATTGACTTGCATGCGATAAAAAAGCGTTGTTTATTGTTACTTACTTTTACATAGACGTAGTAAGGAATTAGAGTCAAGGGGCAAACTGGCCCTTAAGGGCCAAAAACTAAGGCCAAAAGCCGAGAGCAGAAGTGGACTTCTTGGGGTGGGGAGGGCCGGTCCTGGGCGCAACATTGGAAGCAAACGCTTTTTGTAGGCTACATGTTATCTCTCTAAAATGCATACAGGTACCCTTTAGTTGGTTTAAATTTTATTTGTTTTACTGCACAAATTAATAATTATAGGCTAAAAAGAGCGACTTTTGACATTTTTGGGGGGGAGGACCCCCCTACATACGCCCGCCTTAACCTCAGCTGCAACTGTCTTTGGAGTCGTAACAAGTGGGGGCGATGGGTCTGTGAGTGTCGCCTCCATGACTTCAAAATACGGAATCCTGAGAGGTTATTTACGGCGGGTTTTGAAAAATTTGATGACCCTGACCAGTCGTTATTCCGTCGCGTTTTGAATGATGAATGATTGTCATGTTCTGGCAGTTCTAAACTGTTTACTGTCAAACGCAAAACGCAGCATGTAACAGTTAGGCCCCGCCTACTTACAACGTGCGAGAGCGAAAACGAAGCCGCAACCGATACTCTGTACAGTCCTATCACGTCTCAGCTTATAGATTGCGAATTTTTAATTAGACCTAGATTACTCTTTAAGGTAAGGACCAGCGGCGTCCATCCCCCTTCAGCACCAGGAGCCAACCTTCCCCCAACTCGGACATAGGCGGATCCAGAAGTTGAAGTTGGGGGCCAAAGTCGAGCGCCTTAGTCGAGGTGCCAAAGGCGCCAAGGGGAATAGGGTGTGGGGAGGGGATGTCCCCCTCCCCACAGGGGGAAGGGTCTGGGGAGGTGGCAGTGCCCACTCCGCAGAAAATTTTTTGAGATTTTGGGGTCAAAATGACGTTTTTTGTGGACTTTTGGTGCTAAATTTTGTTTTTTTTTCTATGACCAAAACAGTATAAAAATACGCCTGGAATACAAGGACTGCCATGGAGATTGACTTGCATGCGATAAAGGGGCCGGTCCGGGGCTCAGCCCCGGAAGCAAATGTTTTGGGGGCATAAAAACTCCCAAAAAATGCATATAGTGGGTATACATTTTATTAGTTTTACTGCACATAATAATGCACTGTATATGCTAGGCAAAAGGGCGACTTTTGGCATCTTTAAGGGCATGGCCCCTTTGCCCCCCTAAATCCGCCTATGAACTCGGATACCCTCCCCTTTCTCTTTTTTCTCTTCTTCTTCCTTTTTTTCCCCCGTCCTCTTACATTTTCCCTTTTCTTTTTTTTCTTTCCCTTTTTTTCTCCTGTCTTTCTCTTTCCTTTATTTCCTCTCCCTCCATTTAGAAGTAAAACCCCTTGAATCCATCTGGGGAGCATTAGCTCCCTCAGTGGGGTCTGGGGTCTGGGTCTCTTTTTTGGGGGTCCATGTAAGAGGCTCTTGCAGCCCTCTGTGCCCTTGCTCAAGCCTTTTCATTACTCATTTTGTCAACGTTTTTTTGTATCTGCTTGTCCAAATAAATGATTTGATTTGATTTGATATTGTTAGTGCGAATGACATCAGTAATTGGCTACAAATTTTGTTACTTAGTCAAAAAGTGTCAGGGAAATGTCACTGTAAATTTCACGGTATTGGATAGTGATCGTCCTACTTAAAATGTGGGTTGTAGAATTATAACGTTTTTCTGCAGTGAGCATAGTTAAGAATTTAGTTCTAATTTATCTGTTGTGTTGAATGATCCATTATACCAGCTGGTTTAGTTAAAAACAGAAATCTATATTTATTGAGAATGCATTCATCAGCAATTACGATGATACAGTGCAGTTTAGTTGCATAACAATTAATATTATTACAAAAGCTAGAAATGTAATACACTGTGTCTCAAAAAAGATAACCATGTAGTTTCCCATTTCACCCAACGTTTGTTTCTGCACTACTTGGGAAAAGCACAATCAGCAACATATCACTTTTTTATCCAATGCGATATGATTGCTTAATTAACATAACGCATTAAAACAAATTTTGTTCACATTTCTGACACTTTGGCTGACATTTTATCCAGTTGTTCATTTTTCAACTGCTTGCAGTAAAATTGCCTGAAGTTTTGGCCCACTATGCGAACACAGGCAAGGAGACGCTTTCTGCATTCATTGACAGCAGTATTGATAATTTCTGCTCCAGACCAATCCAGGCTGTACTAGTCGCTTTTTGATTTCACAAACATTCCTAAACTTTCATCTGGTAGACACACTGCTGCATGACAGTCAAACCTTGTAATATACCGGCTGTTGGGGCCCTCAGATTAGGATAGATGAAATTTATTGACTTTTTTCATTCATTTCAACATGTATTATGCTTGGTCTGCTTTCCCCATTTAGTGCAAAAGCAAACTTTGGGTGAGGTGGAAACTAAAACACTTATTTATTAGCCAGTTGTCTTAGAAATATTTCTGCCAAAATTATTAAAATCTGTTAATCTTTCTTTAATCGATAATGTCGGGGATTTTTTTGAGACACAGTGTAGATGATAGATATATTGGTTCTTTCCTAGTACTGCTGTATACAAGTGTAAACATATGTGCACTAGATAAGCAGAAGCATTTAAGCATATTGGTATGATATGAGATTCTGTTGTTCTCGTATGATGCAAAGTTGTGCACCTGTTTGTGCAGTGAGGGCTAGCAGTGCAGCTGCTCATGGTCATGAACATCATCACAAGTCGGATTTGGAAGTTGTGCGTGAAAATCGTTCTTCGCTGAACGACATACCGATCCCCGAGGGTTCGTGGCAGGAGCACTACAACAAAATGAATTCAAAGTGGAACATGATGCTTGCTGCTGGTGTTATCTGTTTTGCCGGCAGTGTCTATGCAGTATGTACTTTTTTTTGTTTTTGCCACGTTTCTGATTTTACAAAGAATTTCATATATATTTACAACTTTTAAACTGTTGCTAAGGAGATTTTGGTTATTTTTGTGCTGATTTGTGCTAGTGAAGATGATGGTGTGCATTTGTACTTTTTGACATTGTAGCAAGAGTATCAGCCTTAACAGCAGCTAAGGTGTCCTCAGTTGTGACCAATATTCCAAAGGGCTGCTGTTCTGAAGATTTTGATAGTGCACTCTCATCTCATCTCGTCACTTTCAGTCTCAGCATAGTGCATCATTGGGATAGCAGGGCTGCCGTGTGGCAGTCTACAAGTCTGTGTGCTGTATGATTTTATACAATCCATCAGTGCCTGTTTTTTTGTTTCATCAGTAATCTTTTCAGTTGTGGACTTATGGAACAAAGATGAAGTGATTTGGTTATGGGTGCAGGTTAAAGGTTCATTGATCAAATATACCCACATTCCGGTCGGTGGCCTGGCATTCATTTCAAACCATGTCAAATGTTTTTCACTCACGAATTAGCATATCAGCATGTCGTTTGATAGCACAAACGTTTGATGTGATTAACAAGAAATTTGAGCTAATGCTCACGAGATGCACGAAAGCCTATAGCAGTTCCGGTTCAGTAGTTTAGCTCAAAATTGGGGTGTTCACGCTAAGTTAATATACAAATACCAAATTCCGTGGCACCATTTTGTGAATGATATAGACTTGTGTCGCAGCCCAAAATTGCCAAAATAATCCAAAAACGCCCTATTTTGTCATTCAAGGTCATTGAATTTGGCGCCAATCGAGAGCCAGTGTACGACTTCCTATTAGTGATTAATAGTAACCTAGGCCCTATCTTGCACCGTTACTGAGATACAG
>Ga0056128_1002727_pt1 | contig 21132 bp, 11 predicted proteins | sample WorMetLIZISLAND2_FD_71113 | JGI IMG/M metagenome (GOLD analysis project Ga0056128, IMG submission 71113) | Marine gutless worms symbiont microbial communities from Max Planck institute for Marine Microbiology, Germany - Olavius geniculatus... ... | reverse complement strand
AAATTACGCTGTAAGATAGGCCTATGCAAGCCGTTTCACCAAATACTGTGCATCAGAAATGTACTAAATAATAAATTATTGCGCTCACAATACAACGAAATCGTACAACGAAAATCTGTCGCTTTTGAGTTAGATTTGCGGGAATTTGGGATAAAATAAAACACCTTTATTACAGTCATGCCAAAGTGCACATAATAATAGTACCGTGGCGCTTACTTGTGAATGATATAGACTTGCGTCGTAGCCCGAAATCGCCAAAAAATTCATAAAATCCCTTTTTGGCGTTCAAGGTCATTGAATTCGGCGCAAATCGAAAGCCAGTCTACGATTTCATGTTAGTGATTAATAGTAATCTAGGCCTTATCTCGCACCGTTACTGAGATACAGCGAGTTATTGGCCAAAAAAATCGCAAATTTTGTCCACCCCCTCTCATTTAGCGTCTTCGTTCGGGGTGACCCCATTCGAATTTACAAAAAAAGCTTTACGGTTCCTGAAACTAGAGTCTTCCAGGCACCCGACGGTAAGGATTTGGTGATCCTAGCTTGCACCGTTTTTGACTGATCCACCCGTGTGACGGACGGAGAGACGGACGGGCGGACAGAATTGCGATGGCTAAGACTCGCTGAAAGCAGTAGCTGCTTTCGCGCGTAAAAATGATTTCGTATTAACAGCGTACTCTACATGTCATGTAAATGAATTTAAATAGTTAATACATGGTACTTACTGCCATAAGAGGAAAGCAAACACAGTAACTGTTGTCAGCAAAATGCCGAATATAAACGAGCCAAAAGCAATACCGACAGCATGTCCTGTAATTATTACACAATGAATATTTTTTAATTATACAAAAATATTTGTAAACTATAACATTCAACTCTGTTCGCCGTACATGATGGTAGCATGAGTCAAACAAGTAACAATAATATATAAACCATACTGTACAGCTCAGCTTGCAGTTATCACAGAACCGACTTCTATGATTCCACAGTATAAGACTACCTATTAAGTAACGTTTATTGACGTAATACCCCGTTTACACGATCAAGCAAACATCAAGCAATCATCGAGCAAACATCCAGCAAATGCATTCAGAATACACGTCCACAACGTGTGCTCTAATTGCTCGATGTTTGCTCGATGTTTGCTTGATGATTGCTTGATCGTGTGAACGGGGTATAAGCAAACAAAACAGAACCCGGACGCCTAACAAAATGACTGAACATGGTTGCAAACAATAGCATAATGTTGCGGGAAAGGAAACAAACGCAGCATCAAATATTTATCTCGAGTCGCTTAAAGTACGACGCTATACTTGATCGTATATGGTCAAAGTAATATACAAATTATTTGCAAAAATGTTTTTTAAATGTTCTGCGTTTTTTTGCACGTAAAAACGTCTAAAACATTCACAAAATATTTCTAAGCGCAAAAAGTTTTAAATAAAATCATTTTTTAAAATTTTGATTATTAACTTCACAAGTAAAGTGGTTAATTTTTTAGCTTACATGTTTTGCAATTACAGATGTTTACATTGTAATTATATAGCCTCAGCCTCAGTGTTAAAAGCACGCAGAAACTGACCAGCATGTATTGAAGCAGAATCTTTGGCCGAAACTTCAGTTCTACTGTTGTTGTTGTTGCTGCTGCTGCTAGTGGTGTCGATGACGTACTTGTGTGTCAAATAACGTCTGACGTCAGTAATAATCTTGGCAGGTGCTACGGTGCTTGCTGTGGCTAAAGACAACGGAAGCAAGCGCTTCTTGTCATTATCTTTGGTTGTGGATATACTAGATGACGTAGTTGTGAACGTAGTTGTTTGTGTCGTCCAGTCTGCTGTGCTGTTGACTGATTCCATTTCTGTAGTCAAAAATACAGCCGGGTAATTTTGATGACAAATCATCTATCAGTATTGTCAGTAGTATAACAGGCTGGTCGACTCTTATGCGTTGGGCGTTAATTACATAATTTTTTGTCTATCATTTTGTGCTCGTATCTAGTTTCTTGCTGGTTCTTTTTTTTGGTTAGGAGGTCTAAAGTTTAGTTTTTTTACAAAAGTCTACGGCATCGAGATAATTAAGATATAAAACAAACGGAGTAGCTATAGCTAAAATAAAATTCATAGGCCTAAACGTAGGCTATTACTATCTGGCTAAAAGTTGCATTCTGTTCTAGAATAAGCACACGTTTTTACGCTTTTTAATCAAATGTTAAGACACAGAAATATCCAGTGTTGTTCCTAGACGTTACGCCTATTATATTTCACAATATATAGAAACATACAACGACGAACCGTTGACCAATGTACAGAGAACAGCGACAGCAGATATCCAGTGTGAAACTCGACTTCCCGCAGTTCGCATCTTTACTGCAGACTGTTTCTCACAGCAGCAGACAAGCGGATCTCTGGCCTTCCACCGTTCTACTTGGCTCTTTTTACCATCATAATAACTGTCATCGCACTCGGTGTGGTTATAGGTTCAGCACAATAGGCGACATAACCTACTATTAAGGCGTTTGGTATTATATTACTTCACCCGGATATTCTAGTCTCAACCGCTCGTTGCACGTGAGTGCAATATGCGCTCAGTCTGGCAGTGGTTACGTCTAGGCTATCAATAACCAGTGCCGTGCAAGACTTAGGCCTATTGGGAGCGATTGAGTCCCAGTGTACGTTTCACGTGCACTACGGCCCACAACCCAACTTATGTTTGACAGGGTGTCCCATGACTCCTTTAATTGTAGCTTATCGTTGCGCCCCCATGTGGATTACAGTTTTTCAGTGAGTCGCAACTATAGACTGATGGCTGAGTAGTTTGTTGTATACGGAAATCTAAGCGTCGCAGGTGTGCTGGATATGATTCACTAGCACACGCGCGGGCAGTCGTGCGTGACTAGCAAAAGTTTTCTTCAGCGACGTGTTGAGCCGTGGCAGCCACAAACTTAACTGACAAAGCAAGTCGCAATCAACAGGAAAATACGCGAAAAACCTCTTCATATCTTAGCAATTTCGGCATGCAGTGAGCGGACAGATTTTGCAACAGTAGGCCTATAAGGAAATTTCGCGTACAAATGTTGCTGCCCGTTTGCGATCGGTAGAAAAACTTTATGCAAAAGTAGGAACACAAAAAAATACAAATTACGAAGTACGAAAACACAGTTTCATGTTTATGAGCAGTTATTAAGATAATAATAATAGTGTGCCCAAATTGGACATTACTCTTTTGTCTTAATGCGACACATCTCGATCTCATCAATCGTGTACTGTCTACGGAAGTCGGGCTGGATTAAGCCTAATTGATTCAAGGCTGCACCCAGAAATTAAAATAAAAAATACCATGTAAATTTACTTCAAAATGCGATATAATTAAATGAAAATGTTTTAAACAATTTTTTTGCATGACATTATAGTCGGTTTCAAATATTCTGTAGGCCTCTTGATTTAAAAAAAATATTAATAAAAATTCAGCTGATGTGAAGTCAGCGAAACGCGCTGAGCGGAGCTGGGTTGGAAAAAAAGCCTGGGGTTTGCCAGATAATATTATATTCAAACCAGCCCGTGCAGAAGTCTATCATGTCAAACACCATGTTTATCTCAAATGGCCGATTTAATCAAAAGCACTAATACAAGTTTTCTCCAAGTTTGTGCAAACTTGCATAAAACTTGGACGGCACTTGTATTGCAGAGGTTCGCAACTTCGCAAGTGTGTACAACAAGATTTAGTCTAAAACAAAATCTTCAGGCCTTGCTTAGGGCCAAGGCTAAGCACTGTCCGCGGATCACGCCCGTGCAATATTTCGTAAATCCAACCCAAATGTAGGCCTACATTTCTGGAGAACGACCGCCAATAGCACCACCAAGCGAATGCTTTTATAGTTTATGGCAGACAGGTTGTTGCACGACTCCTCATTGCTCTTGGCGCGTTACCCACACACACAAAATATGTGACTTTAATTTTTTTTACTTATACGTTTTAAAAATTGTCAAGATACACGTTTATGCAAAATTTCACCAAGGTCAGTGCAGCGTTTTTTGAGTTATCGTTGTAACAGAGTAACAATGCTGAAAACAATACTGTCGTTGCTTCCGCGGGCAGTAAAATTAATAAAACAAAACAGAAACGTTTGGAGGCGGTTGCTGTCGACTGCGTTTACAGTATCACAAAGCAGAACGTAGCGCAGCAATCTAGCAGAGACGTTGTATTTTATTGCAGCGATTCGCATACATTACGATATAACTGGAGTATATACAGCGAAATAAATGGTTTCATTTTGTTTTATTGCGATTTTACGGCACACGTGGGGACTGCTAAATAAAGCAAAATTGCACAACACAGTCTACGTCGATCGTCTTCAGTTATTTTATTGTGTTGCACATGCGCCAGCGTCTTAAGTAACGTCTTGCTGCTTCATCTGCTGCTGCTAGCTGATGCTGATGATCAATCGAGCGCTCGGCGTCAGTAGGAGCGGCGGTAGGACCGACCCATGAATAGTGGTGCCTCCGAGCCGATACGGACTGGCGACACTCGCTGCCAGTGACATCGGTTATGGCTCACGAACAGGCCCGTCGAGAGACACAGCGAGACCCGGGAAACATCCTCGTGGGGCTCCTTTGGGCAAAAATTTTAAAATATGTTTTTTTAAATGGCGCATTCAGGTATACTTTATATTTTTGAGCGACGGCGGGTTACCCAAACGTCGCGGGGTTCTGGATAACTTATCCCCTCTACCCCCCTCTGGAAGGGCCTGTTCACAAATGTTTGATGCACTGACTACATGGGACGATCGTCACCACCGTCGACAGGAAATCTTTCGATCAACCGCGGTTGCGAAGATCTTTTTTGCACGGTGACACCAGTGGATAAGCCAGCAGTTCGTCCCAGGCGGTCTACAGCGAAGGCTAGCGGACTGTGGTTCGATCGTAGGCCTATAGAGGACTTAAAGGTTGCTCTATATCAGCAGCAGTCTACCCGTCTCCAGCCTAGTTGCAAAACGTTTTTGACAAGCTATGCATCGATGTTGACGGTGAGTAGGAGAAATGTTACTGGCTTAGTGGGTTTCTTACATGTATACGTAGACGTCGACTTTTTTTGATTACCGAAGCGACTTTATCTGCTGTTTATGAACCGTCAGATGACGTGGGTTTATCAAAAATATAAGTTGTGATAGGGCCTACTCAAATTTTCAAACTGTTCCCTTATATATAAAAATAAGGAGACAACGGACTCCATTTTAACGACTTTTTGCACAGTGCATGTGCGACGTCATTTCGTAGACCTAATGCGAACGAATTTAAAAACTACAATGATGTCGTTTTCACACATTTTAGCTTTATTCATCGTGTGCAATGTTTTTAACTCATAAGCTCAAGATTACCAAAAAAACTTGCATCTTAGAACGTTCAGATATAACGAAGAACTTGCGCATGTCGTCAGTAACTGAAAAGTAGCGCAGCGTTATGATTAAAAAGACTCAAACCTGCGCTAATACTGGCGTCGGATAGCACATAATTTTAAAATTGCACAGAAGGCATAAAATAAAGTCGTATGTCTTGTTTTATTGTCAAAGCTATACACTAAAATTACAGTTTATTAAGCAAAAAAGCTGGGCTTTATGTTTTTGTAGTTATGTCCATTTTGTTCATTCCTAATTGCAGTAAAACGATGAGATTTATGGGAAATCTACGCTGTAGTTATCTTCATAGTAGCACTGTGTCAGTCACTAAGTAACTTAACTGACTGAAATTTCTCTTTTAACTAAAAAAATTTCAATGGGTTCAAGTCAACTCAACTATGGACGATGCAATAGACGGGTAGAATACTAGGTATTTATTCATTCACGCTGCTAGTCTTTACCTCGACTGGATGACAGATAAGCGTGAATCTGAACTCTAGGCTAGAGCGCCAGTTGGCAAACTATACGGCCTGCTGAAAATAATCAAACCTGAGAATAGCCATAGGCCTACGATATGCGACGTACGAGTATGTTAACGGAAGGAGCGACGGAAGCCAATGCGCAGTAATCGCGGTATAGAAAGTGATAGACAGGCACCTTACGGTATGAACTAATTGCCGACAGCTGAACAGCTCAACGAAGATAATTATTTCCTATATACGATAGAGCAAAAAAACTTCACCAGCATGACGCCGTTTGGCTGGTCGCCGATATGCCATTAGACAGTAGCAGCAGACAAGAAGTCTGCCAAGTTACTGCATCGCTCAACATTGTGATTGCGGCTTCTGGTGGTGCTAACCTGACATCTTGGAGATTTCTTTCGTATCGGTAGCTTGCTTTTAGCCTGTGGAGACAATTCTGCAGACATTGTGAACGAATGCTGTCCACTGTTGTCACTGTAGGGCGTCGGCGTCACCACACGTCACAGTTTCCTCGAAAATAATAAATGAGCACCAAAACCGCCCGTATAGGCTATACTAATTTTGTCCACGTTTTCCGTTCACATAATCGCCCTCTCTTTCCGGAAGTAAAACACGCGGTAGAAACTAATGTACGAGTACCTCGGCCTAGAGGAGATTATGCAGCGGCCGCGTCTTTATGAATAGTTGGTCTTCACAGTCGTATCCTGCAGCGTTGTCATTACGTACTTCAGCTGCTGCAGCTGTGCACAATGCCGCGCAATTTCCGCCCGCAGACAGCCACAAAGTAAGCTATTTAAGGCAGTTTTAAATAGAATTAAAACGCAGACTGAGTAAATATTAACCAAAATAGTGTCTTAAATTCAGCATAACAGCAAACGTGCTTTATGACGGTGTCCTTGGACCAGTGAAGTTTGTCTTTTGTTAGTAGGCCTACGGAGAATGTCACCAGTATAATAATAGCCGCCGACGTTTACGATATAGCGTCAATCATCACATTTTGCTGACGATAAACAACATTGTATCTGACTATCGCCATCCCATCAGACGAGTGCTGTGCACAATACTGGACTGAGCCAAGGAAATCTTCTATTCTAGCACCAGATCTTCTTGACTGAGCTCTTATTTCATTGTTGTTGCATTTGAGCATCGTCTATGTTCATCAACCTTGGTGCAACTGTCACGTCGACTCCAACTCAGAGCAGTGCTGTCGCAGAGAACGGCCAAGCGATGCGTAACTTATTTGCGTTACAACCGTGCTTCCGGATGACGCCGCAAGTTATCCTGTAATAAACAAGTAACTGAACCACGCAGCGGGAAATACATTCCATCCAAAAATTCTGGAATGTTTCCCAAGATCGCCAACATAACCAAATAGGTCTACATCAAAGTTACAGACGGACGGACAGACTGACAGACAAGATGGCATTTTGACTACATGCACTGCGCGCTAAAAAGCAGCTCAAGGTAATTTCGTCATTCGGTATCGTAAAAGATAAGTGAATTTGGCAACAGAACTGGCGGTAGCGGAAAAAAACAACAACGGTCACACGGTGAAACGGAAACGGGAAATACTTTTGCCCAAGAGTGCCGCAAAAATCACACAAATGCAGCTCTGATACTGTTTTTTTGCCTGACACCGTGTATAGGCCCACCACATCACACACTAATATTTTATGAGCTGATATACCACGGTTACCGGTTTAGTACAGACTACTGAGTGCAATAAAAGCTCGTTTACAATTATTACTGTTTTTTGTGATTGCAGCCTAGTGTCGCTGGTCGCTGCCCGGCTGGATCTACGTCACGTACAGCCATCCCGTCACAATATTGTTAAGTCTTGTTCACGGCGACCGACCCAACTCAACTCAGCCCAACCGAATTCGACATTATTTACTTTTCCCCTAGAACACGCAGCAAGTTTGACAAGCCGAGTCTTCGCTCTATTTGTCAAGCAAATGAACCACAAGCCAGCACACTTGTGCGGCTGTCTGTTAAACAAATGAGCAACATTTGGTACAAAAATATTCGCACGTTTCTGAGATATCGTGATTTTCGTGTTGGAGTATTTTTCGGTTCACCCTGTACATGTCTCCTTACTCTCCCATGTCCATAGACTTTTGCCGTCTTCCAGGAAATCATAGATGGGCCTATGCACATTTCCAGCAGCAGCCCGCGGTTTCTGGGCGACAGTCGAGCATCTTGTTCGAGCTTACGTTTCATTAGTGCATTGTGCCCATAGCCATGAGAAATAAAGCGTAACTGAGCGTATAGTCAGGCGACAGTTATTACAGTGACCGTAGGATCAGTCCAGTGCGCTATATCTTCGGTATTGAGCAGTGCACGCTAATGTCTGTAATTCAGTCAATATGCAGCCAGCGGTCGTGCACTGTGTACATTATAGACGGCAGTCGTTCGGTCCGTATCAAAGTGCGAACGTACATAAAGTGACTTGACGGCGTAAACATTTATATACGTTGCACCGCCTACTGCGTAAATCGTGTGGAGTAAGTTATATTCAACTGCTGCTACTGTGTGTGGACTCTGTTTAATGACAGTCGACATAAGCACGAGTAAGGAGACATGTACAGGGTGAACCGGTTTGATATAACTTAAACGGATTACCTAGGATCGGGAGCATCTACTCTTCTACAGTATATAGTCAGGGGACTTCATACAATCCACCCACGATCGATCAGTCTACCCATTTGTCATGGGCGCCGGGCGGTGCTAGGAATCTGAAGCTGGCGGATAATGGGGGGCACTTTGGACCTAAGGGCACAGGGGGCAATAATTTTTTGGGTGTGGCCCAAATGTCAACTTTATTCAGTTGTTGTGTGCATGGAAAAGATGTAGCGGGTCCAGGGACAGAGCCCCTGGTCAGGGGGTCAGGGGGCGAAGCCCCCCTAAAGCTGAAACATTTTAAATTTTTGGACGTGTAATGGAAGCCACAAATTTGCTTGCTTTTTCATATTTGAAAACGCAAAAAAACTTATCTGTGTTTTCTTGCAAAAATGACGTTTAATAATTCACACCTTGGCATGATAACGTGCCCAGAGGGCACTTCATTACCAACAAAATTTTTCCTGGGAGGGGACAGTTGGGGGCAAATGGGAGGGCACGGGAGGCAGCTGCCCCCTACGCTTCCTTTGGCGCCCCCCATGTCATTTGTCCACTCCCAAGAGGTTGGTAACCAGACACTTTGGACCTAAGACACTTCGGACTTAACTTTTAGGTCCGAAGTAAAGTGTCTTAAGTCCGAACTGTCTTAGGTGCGAGTACGAGACAATTCGGACCTATTTTTAGTATATATTTTTCTGTTACTAGCAACACGTTTTGGAGAATAACGGCTGTATATGTTAAGTCAAACATGAAAGCAGTGACGCAAGTGTGAAAGGTCGCTTGGGTGGGGTCGCTAATTACTGATAGTTGAACGCCGACGCTTGTGGACCTCATTGCAGCACACTGAAAAAACATGTATGCCTAATTAGTTGGACAATTGGACAACTGGATAAAGTAAGTGTCTTAGGTCCGAACTGTCTTAGGTCCGAAGCTTACTTTATCCGTAGCTTCACGTTATCATTTTTGTCGCGGCACTGAGAAGTGACTGCAAAATTAATATGCACGAATTTATTCTTGAAACTTTATTTTCACCCAGTCCTGCAGCAACATCCCTAAATCTCGGGTGAAACCTGTCGCCAAAAGCATCACCAGTGCGACATAATCTGGGATGTGAACATTAAAACGCATCGCGCGGTCCGTCCGCTGCGACAGTAGGGCGCTCGTTTGTATTTTTGTTGACTGACCGATTGACTGACTTTCTGACGTGGGTGAAAAGACAGTGTCATCATTCAGTCGGCACTAGATAGATGGAGCATCCGTAATGGCAAGATGTTGGCGTAGCTGAGTGACTACAGTTTGATATCTCAGCTTTGTCACGCATTGCCATCTCAAGATGTTCGCTGTCATCACCTACTCAAACCGACTGGATTCTCGTCAACAAGTACTCAGCAAATGAACTCAACTCGTTTTGTTGCGGTGACATGCTATATAAGCAGAGGCAGCAATTGCTGCTGTCCCAACTACAGAGTCAGGACAGCCTAGCAATAGCAAATCAACATTTGCTATTGCTAGGCTGCCCGGCTTTGAGCAAATTCAGCTAGAAGGGAACTAAAATGCACGCAGCATAACCTATCGTATGTTAGATCTGTGATCATTTGCTTATTAGTAGAGCCTACTGTTGGTCTGTATGCCTATTATAATTAGCCTATATCTCTAATTCGAGGAGACTGTAGCAGTGTCCTAAATTGGGCTTGCAGAATTGCATTGCTCTAGCGCCTGGGGCTCCGTCCCCTCATACCTCGCTGTTGCTGAGGAAGCTTGCGAAATACCCCTCAGCCCTTTTGAAGCTTTTGATGACTCACATCCACAAAATTTGCTGTCCAAGAACGTATAGGCGTCGCCGCCACTGCATGGTTACCGGGGTTAAAGAATTAGTCGAATGTAGTGAATATGGAGTGAAAGTCGCGGCGAATCCGTCTCATCGTGTATTCACTACACAATAGACCTACGGGCGATCGATGTGGGATCGCCGATCGCCGGTCCATCGCACGAGGAGACGGTCGGAGGCTCGCGCAGGTGATCGGTCGAGATGCCCGATAGCCGCGACTGGTCGAGATTGTGGCGACGATCATCTCGTAAGGCCCCTCCCTCTGTGTTCTCGGCATTGAGCTAATTCGTCGGTTGCGCTGTGATCGGATTTTCGTTTGCAAAGTGTTTTGGCTTGGTAGATTAAACTGAGACAATATTTTGCGTTTAGAATACAAACTGTTCATTACAGGTCTTGCCTGTCGATCATCTGAATCCGTCTGTCTATAGTACGAGGCTACGAGCTTTCAACTCCAAAAAACAAAAGCATAGTAGATCTAAAACCAAATTGGCGTGAAGACTGTGAACGTTCCTCAGGGTAGCCTACGAGTATGAGTAAAAATTGTCGACTCAAAAAGTTAAAGGTCAAGGTTACCGGACGTTCAAAACTCTAGAAACTGCCGCTTATCTGGCGTACGTTTATTTGTGGTTGGCGAATCGCGCGTCGGGCGACTCAGGCGCTAATTGCAAACTAGGCCTAGGAGACGACTAGACGAGGTATAAGTCTAGGCTACTTCACAACAGCCACGAAAGTCCGTAGGTATATAGCTCAAATGCAAAAGCCAGCCAGGTTACATGAACGTCAGATAATTCTTCGCATTTCATGCTGGGTGCGAATACATCGATAATGATAGCGTTTTTGTCTACATGCGCTTTCCTGCTGGTTCGAACGTGTTACGCGCTGGCAAATGGAATATATCATAGATGCCATGATTGTGCACAATGTACATAGGCCTAAATCGGCCGTAAGGTGCAACGGATAGGCATATACGTGCAGTAGTGGTAGGCCTATATTCTTCGTTACCTCGTCGTATATTTCTGGTTACGTCAAGGCGGCATGCCGTTGGTGATGTATAGGCCTAAAAATCACGGGCGTAACTCCCGGAAAACGGGATATATTACAGAGACGAGCAACGTCACCAGTGCAAGCCGGCGTCGAAGTGACTGTTTGTTCTTGTGGTCGGCGGTCGCTGCTCTAATGGCGTCAACAGAGCAGGCCTGGCGGCGACGACGTACGCATTCCTAGGACGTCCGTGCGTACGGTCTGCGGTAGGGCGAACAGGCGACCGAAGGCCACCCACTCGGACGCCGAAGCCTGACAATACGTATACACTTGCGTCAACGTTCTGCCCGATCAGATTTCCATGGAGTATGGATCTGCAGCGCACAGGCTTCAGCAGGTGTTGTAGGCTACACAGACTCGAAGCAATCAATAGACCAGGTTCCAACAGCCACATACGTTTATCTCTTCCATCTACACTCTAGGCCTAACACAGAACTTCACTTCGCTACCATTAGACCTACTGTAGTAGGGCCTAATTACTGAGACTGACCACTGATTTCGCTAGGCGATCTTTCTCCTAATTCTATGCCTATCGTCTGGAACAGGCAGCCTGCAAACGTTTTAGTGTACCGAGTAACTAACTGTGAATTTGGTTTTAACTTTTTAATATCAATCAATCAATCAATCTTTATTTGTCCAATAAAACAATTTAAAACACGCAAATGACAATGCAGATAGGCCTACAGCTAAAAATTCTAGTAGCAGTTTCTATTCTGCATAATTACCTCTTTTTGGCACCTCTGTGATCACTACGTATAGTGGATGAGTGATCTAAATTGATTTTTTACAACGCGCAAGCAACGTTGGCTCTTCATAGTTTTCCTGAAAATTTTAGTTTAAAGTATAAGCAAGCGAAAATGTGGCGACGAAATATACAACATGCGTTATTCTGGCCCCATCACTAGCGTAGCCAAAGGGGGGGCACTGGAGACATGTGCCCCCTAGGAGCTTACAGTTACTCAAAACAGTGCCAAAATGCATCAAAAAACATTTCGTTTTTAGTCGAAGAATTGAAAACGTTTCTGAAGAAAAGGCGCAGCACCTTCCCCAGATCCCTCCCCCTTCCTACACTCTACTTCTTAAGTGCCCTCCCCAATGGCTTCTATCCACCCAAATCTGAAATGAAAATCTCGCACAACTTCCCCTCCACTTTCTGGCTTAAGTAACCCCACTTATAGACTCAAGTACCCCCCTTTGGGCTCCTTTTCCTTTCTAGGAAAAAAAATTGGTCAAGAATGTAAATAAAAAATAGGGGGGAGTGAAAAATAGCGGTTTTTTAAAGGATATTGCCAGTGAAAATAGGGGGGAGTTTTGATTTACACCCTTGACAAAACTTCCTCCCTATTTTTCAGTGGGCGCAAGCTGCACCCACCAGATATAGGGATAGAAGCCACTGACCCTCCCTACATCGAGATTCTGGCTATGCCACTCGGTCCCATCCTGCAGTAATAAAGTCCGACAATATATAAGCATCGATTATTTGTCAAAACAAAGCAACAAAATTCACGAACATCATCACTGTGGCTAATTGAAGCCATCACATTAGACACAAATTCGCGAATAAATCACGATATGGCAACAGTCATAAAAGACAATGACAAGACAGCAGCTCGGCAACAAGTTGACAACACGTCGTCATCACAGTCTACAATGCCTCGAAATAGTGTCCACAGTTTCTCGCCTCGATCACAACAGCAGAAACACGGGTCTCAAAAACAAAACTCGAACAAATACCGCTAAGTCATTAACGGAGTGCAGTCAGAAATAATAACAATAACACTGGAGCCATGAAAAGGCGCCATTTTTATTCTGTGCAATAACTTTCTCAAATCTGAATCGATTTAATCACTTACTGATCGATATAAAGTGCCAAAAGGTCCATGAGAGATAAAGTTATCACAAAAAGACTGCTTGAGTGTTTTCATTTTGACTCATAGTCAAGTGTACTGGTCTTTCAGGCTCAGCTTACAAGTCGAGCCATTTTACAGCATTTGTTCAGATTCAAAAAATTCACTCTGGTCAAGCAAAATCATAACAATGAGTTCACAATGAAAACAATACAAATACCATTTTAAAGTTACTTAATGAAGTGAAGGAAATGGCCTGACAAAAGGTAGTACACGTGGCCTGAATGCTCCCCGGGCTAAAGGTGTGAGAAGTAAAGGGGAAGGCATTTTGAAAGAAGGGCGAGGAAACTGTTGGGGAGGACCACGAGAAAACTGCTGAGGGACACGGGGAACAGAACAGGAAATCTGAGACATCCGGGGACCACGAGCACAAAATGGTCGAGGTCCACGCAACATGTTTCCCCGACCAAAGCCGACGACATTCTGCAAACAAATGTCAGACTGGAAATCTTCTTCCAAAGGTGGAAATTCTTCACCGAAAAGCTCATCACTGCCGTGATAATATTCACCAAGAATACTGGATCCATCATTGAGCAATGTATCCTCCGAAAAATCCTCAAACTCTGGTGGATGAAATCGAGGTTGACCAAATGCAATGTTCGATGGTCGATCGGAGAATTCTGGATGGATATTTTCTGGGTTCTCGCCAAAAATACCTGGCATGTTCCTAATATGCATTGGTCGATCAGAGAATTCTGGATAAATGTGTTCCGGGTTCTCCCCAAAGAAACCCGGCATATTCCTAGCAGCCTGCTGGTCCAACCACGGTGGATGGAAATCATGTGGAAATTCATTCAGCTCTGCATCTGAGCAGCCAAAATCATTCCCATCATCAAAATATTCATCACCGTCATCTTCCAGTCCTTCTGGCACATCACCCAACAAGCCAACTGAGCCTGAAGCAACGAATGAGTCTTCTTTGAACTGTTCTTCGCTAGCTTCAAAGTCAAGTGTCCCATGCTCTGCATTCTCTGGTTCACTGTCTTCATGCGGCTGATCGGCAGAAACCGGCTTCAGAGTTGACTCAAACTGGCGCAAACTGTCATCAAAGACATTAGAAGTAAAGTCCGACACATCAACACCCGGGGGCGGTGGTTCAGCTGATACAGCGGGGTTGGGCTGGCGATGTAAGGGCAGACTGGCAAACTGTGGTCTTGGTTGTAATGACATCAATGGCGTTGGCGGTTGAGGCGGGCGGGGCGGTAAACAGATGGGAGGCCTGGAAGGTCCCGTGGGGAAACCCAACACAGCATGGGGATGGGGTGGTGCAGCCTGTGTCGGGGGTGGCAGAGGGTGATCAACGGGAAGAGCAGCCAATTCCTGCAGGCAGATCATAGCAGCTTCAGCCCTCGCAGCTTTTTTGTTGCCGCTAGCCACACAAGGCTGGTACTCTATTCCGTCAACTATGACCTGTTCACAATCCACAACAAACTATTTACTATTGAAACGACATGCTTAGAATACAAACAACATTATAGATTAATAACACTGTTACAACAAACATTTATGCCACATGATGCTTTACTGCTAACGGATGGCAACAAGCAAGGTGTCTATACTCGGACTGAGTCGGGAAAAGTTGATTAGATTAACAATAACCGAAAGTAGAAGTAACCGACAACTTAGTGTGCTTGTGTTTCACCAGTCATCCACTATGATGGCTGTCCCAAGCCAAAAGATTTAGGCTGCAAATCTGCCTGTAAAAATACCCACCAACAAACAATGCAATCACTGTGACCTTTGCTGTTTTTTGGAAATAAATAAATAAATATAATTTTGTGTAATATCTACATTTAAAAAACATTAACAAGCAATAAAGAATGAGGGGTCTTCTATAAACATCACAATAATAGGCCTCACATTTATCAGCGTGAGAGAACACGGATAAAAATTATTTTTTACAAATGAAGAGAGAAAACCTTATATCGGAAAGTCTTGCGATGTGCTGGTCCATAGTCTTCAATAAGTTCGTAGGCGGGATGCAGCATTCGACGGCGCATGCAGAATTCATACAGTGCAGCTACAGCCGGCATTGCTAACAGCAGCACAATACATGAGATACACTGCTCCACTGAGTAATAAAAGAATTTACCTCTAGGCCAAGATAGCTAGGCATATACCCCAAAACTCAATCGTAAACTAAATACATTTTAGTTCTTTGTTCAACTAATAATGAAATATTTCATTATGGTTAAGTTTTTAAAAATTCAAAACAATGAATTTGCATATTGCTGGATATTTTTTACTTGATGTATACAATACATTACCTAACAGTGCTCATCATTATAGCAACATATCTTAAGCAAACCGTTGCAGCATCTTATAAAATTGCATAAACTTACCCTAGTGGCTCGGGCTCCAGCTCATCTCTAAAAGATATCATGGCAACCACTGTATGAAAGCACTAGACGAAACAACGAAAACAATACAAACAATACAATTAAACATGCAAATTAGATTCCAACATACTTGCAAGATCTGGATATGCTGGAGTTTCGATTAACGGCCTTGGAGGTCTTCTCTTTAGATCCGGATCAACCCATGCAAGACCTGTAATCACCATCACCTGCAACTAATCATAATCATCTACAGCAAGACTGTCAACATCACCTCAACAAGTTTCTATGGATTTCAGCTGAATGCACAGTAGTGCATCACGAAAAAAATCATCCGCCTATATGGTCAAAGTGAACAGAAATCGTTATGAGAAAGATAACATTGGTTGCCGAAATGTTAACAGTTTAACTAATAAAGATAATAAGTCGACGCAACTACACAGATGACAATAGAACGGTTACCTTTTCGATCTTTCTTCATGTCGAGGATGAGGGGTGCTGTTGGACCGGAGTTGTCCTTGCCAAGTCCTTCACCCTCCTTCCATCCCATCTTCTGCAGCAGAAGTCGACCGAGGTGCACCGCTGACAGTGTCGTGTGACACGTCATCGCTGGCGGGCGACACGTTGGAAGCATTGCTGACACCATCACTGCTGATGCTGTTGTCGACGTTGATGATTCTGCAGATGCGCACAATGCACTCGGAGCAGTTTCTGATGAACTGGCATCCGCTTGCTGCTAGAAACAACGCAACATAACTGACTACTCGTAGCTCAGAGCAGGGTTCACGGAGCCGTGGAATAGGCCTGTTCTGTCTAATGTCCGGGTGGCATAATACCAGGTTCTTAGTTTTGTGCTGTTAGGTAGCTTGCATGTGTTGCTACCTATGGATCTGGCAAAACACCGACGACTGCAAAAGACTACAGCATAATCTTACATACAGGGTTGGCCAAAAAACGTGGCACTTTACTTTTGTGCATATCTTCACCAATTATTGATCGATTTTCACAATTCTTTCACTGGCACACTCTGCAGACAATATGCTATAACGTGATTATTACATATCCCACCACACTGTAAATGCGTCTCTACACTACCTTGTGAAATATCAACAAAATATGCATACATACATATTAATAACAGCAAACAAACATTTTGGTAAAATTGAAAAAAAAACACTTCAGACAAACATTGCAATGAATGGTCTGTATGACACTAAACTGTGTGGGTCTAACACAGTCTAGTGTCATACAGATCAATCATCGGAATGTTGCGGAATGTTTTTGTTATTATCGTTAGTTTTTGCTTACATTTATATTTCACAAGTTAGTGTAGAAACGCATTTACTGTGTGGTGGGATATATCACAATCACATTATTGCAAATTGTCTGCAGAGTGCACCAGTGAAAAAATTTCGAAAATTGGTCAATAATCGGCAAAGAAATGAAAATGAAAACTGCTCAGTAAATCATACATTACAGGAATAATGACAACTACGACAACAAGAAATTTGAAAGCTGTCTAACTTACGCATAACAGTGAACATCACTGCATAACATATCACTAACAGAAAAAAAAACAGCATCTTGCGAGAAAATGACAACAATGACAACAACAATATAAAACAAGAAAACTGCCCAACACTAAATTACATGTAAAGTTATAAATATTTAACTTTAAACAGCACTACTACCTGAAGTATAGAAAAACACTAATACCTCATCAGTAGATGTTGAAGACGCAGTGCTCTTCAGCAGTGGTTTCGGCATGCGCAGTTTCACAGTGGGTGGCAGAGTCCCTGGTCCACGCTTAGACTCCGCCCATAGCTGGAGCTACAACCAAGTTACAGACTGATGCAACAAACTGTAACAAACAAAACCACGTGATAACATCAACAGCCAGCAACTACTGATTAGCACAGTGAAAGCAACAAACGTCATTAAAAATGATATTACCCTTTAACTCACCATCACATCAACAATATGTGCATATTCTCAGTGCTGCCGAGTAATATGACCTTCTTATGAACAATGTCTTCAGCAGCAGTTTTAACTGCTCAAAGTTAATATCGTTTTGTCTCAAATGAACTGGAAGGCTGTTTAACATTTTGGGCCTGCCACTGCAAAACACGTCTCCAAAACTGGTGGGTTTTTGAAATCAAAGTCAGCACGAAAAACAGCATTAAATAATGCAAAGTCAACGGACCTTCTGCTGAGCCTCGTAGGCTGCATTCATGGCTGAGGTGTCATCAGGGTTAGCAGACAGCCGACGCAGTGCATTCAAACGTTCTGTCACTACTTGCCCGATATTCTTCACATTCACACCTCGCGTCACCTGCAAAAGCCAACAAGCAGATAAAAATAAACAAGGCAATTGAAGTTAAAAGCTCACGTTAAAAACAGTTTCGTATAGTGCCGTAAGTTCCCTAAAAACAGTAAACAGAGACACTACTTGAAATCAAACATCAGAATCAAGCAGATGGTTAGTTATTTATGTCTTGTTTGCATCTTATTGCAACTTCAGTCATCCTGTGACCTGCAAAACACATCTTTGCCCTGACAAACATAAGCAAAGGTTTGGAGAAAGATAATCAATGAACAGTGGTGACATTGCACAAACAAACAAGCCTAGAAAAGTACAATAGCATACTTTCTGACTCTGTGACTGACTTTGTCCTTCAACTTTTTATTACTTGAAAATCTAATTAGTTCATCAACTTCATCTACAGCATTAAAGTACATCTGAAACTCTCAAAAAAGGGAGCTGGAATGCTGGATCTCTTAGACAGTAAGGTAGTGTATCGCAAACAGTAACACTAGGCCTGGACACTGAAGAGCAGTACGATACCTCTGGCTGTGGTCTGTTATCGGCTTCAGTCACTGTGGGAGTCGTAGAGGTGGCAGAGCCTGTAGTGACTGGCTGCCACTCTCTTGCGCGGTGCTGCACGCCACTCGACACGGGAAAGTTGAGACGTAGGACTGCTGCCTGTGCTTTCTTCTCCTCCTTGCTTAGCACGGGGATCTGACGAGCATTCTAACAAACGCATCACCCTTGCACTAGTCACAGTTGCTTCACCTTTAACTGAGAGAAAAATACGGTGCCAAGTTCATATGTGACCTTTTTAGTAAAGCAGTCCGTGATTATAATGTAGCCAACGTACACTGTGGGCCATAAAAAACGTGGCACTTTTACTTTTGCCCACATCTTTGCTAATTATTGACCAATTTTCAAAATTCTTTCACTGGCACACTCTGCAGACAATTTGCAATAATGAGATTATTATATTTCCCACCACATGGTTAAAGCATCTCTACGCTACCTTGTGAAATATAAACGTAAGCAAAAACTAATGACAATAACAAAAATTTAGGTAAATGAAAAAAACACTTTAGACCAACATTGCGATGAATAATCCGTATGACACTAAACTGTGTTAGACCCACACAGTTTAGTGTCATACAGACCATTCACTGCAGTGTTGGTCCGAAGTGTTTTTTTTTCAATTTTACCAAAAATTAATGTTTGTTTGTTATCATTATCAATGCAAATTTCATTGATATTTCCCAAAAATATGGTAGTGTAGAGACGCATTTACAATGTGGTGGGGATATGTAGTAAGCACGTTATTGCAAATTGTCTGCAGAGTGTGCCAGTGAAAAAATTTTGAAAATCAATCAATAATTGGCAAATATATGGACAAAAGTAAAGTCCGACGTTTTTTTGGCCCACCTTGTACATTGCTTATTGGTACAAGCCACTGAGGCCACTGACACTAAAATGCATCAAGGATGAATAGCTGGCTGTGCACTGATGCAGACTTCGTTCAATTCCCATGCCGGCAAAAGTTTATCAGCAAAAAACAAAGCAAAACAAAACAGCGCATGAACTATCAACCAACTTTGCAGGCAAGTGAAGGAAATCATGTGCCTATTCAAACTGTCTATCACCATAACTCCAAGCACAATACTCCAAGTATGATAAATAATTGCAAATTCTCAACTGAAAATTGTTCCCTGAATATAAAATTTATAGAATTATACGTAGCACGCCTGCATCAAGTTCAAAACCATACTACCACTACTTTACATCTTTGCTTAACAGACCAATTTTCTCAGCTATAATCCACTATTATTAATATGCTAGTTTTTAATGGGCTATTTATTAACAGCATGAAAGCGTCAAATAAGTTACACTGAGGTTACAGAATGAACAGCTGCAAATACCCGAAAACATCAATGACACACCTACTATCATTACAATTAAAAATACTGCCATCCTCCAGTTCTATGACAATGCTGGTTGGACCACAGCAAACGCCTCTGCATCTTCAAACTCTGTGGTGCTATATAAATACTGTACCAATACTGTTATTATATAAGGTTATAAATAATGACATGACAATTTACTAATTTTTGCTTAATGAGGTTATAACCAGTAAAACCAGCATGCGGCCAGTTAGACAAATAAGAGTATTGGGTATGCATTACTCGAATGTTGAGGACGATGTTGGAGTCTCGCTGCGACGACCGGAGCTGATGGCTCTTCAACACAATGGCATCATCACACTCATCATCACTGGGCGGAGGTCGACGCCAGCGACTGACAGCGATATCGCCGTCAGAATCACTGTCATCTGAACTGTCACCGGTGCGTGCCATCTTCCGACACATGTCTGCCCCATACAGCCAACAGCAATGTTAGTAATCAAGTAATTTGCACGTAACATGCACAGGGCTCTTGCGGGTCCTTGAAAGTCCTTGATTTTTTCCAAATTTTCGAGGCCTGGAAAGTCCTTGAATCAGTGTCTGAAAGTCCTTGAACGTGCTCGAATTTGATAAATTCTAAAACGCTGTGACCAAACAAGTGATTTTCAGAATCAGTGTTGCCTGAGTCGAAGTGGTGAATAGACTTCATCATTATTGTTACTTACTAATATTTGTTTCGCAAACAGATTGCGGCCATTCTGACTGTTTTCCTTATATATCATTCGTATGGTCCTTAAAAGTCTTTGAAAATTCCTTGAATTTGATTTTGACAAATGGGCAAGAGCCATGCATGCATATTAAATCACGGTTTAGAGTGTCACATAAAGTGAGTGTTACATAAACATAAATGTACAAAACATCAGTTTATACACTTGTTAACTGCAACATTTAAAAACTTGCACATCAAAAACAGCAAAAATTACAAAAGGTGATATTGCCCGCATCACACTGACTGTGTGTCATTGTGCTGCTGAATAAAATCACTTTTTGTAATTTTTGCTGTTTTCGATGTGCAAGTCCTTAAATGTTGCCGTTAACATGTGTGTAAACTGATGTTTTGTACATTTATATTTGCTGTTTTATTACTAAAATACTGTTTTCCTACTAGTGATCAGTTACAAAGATATTGCACTTCAGATACTTCTTACAGTAGCCAAGCCGCTTATAACTATTACTTACTACCTAATGGCATGACTGAACAAAGCAGACGACACGCGTCAGCATGACGTCACCGCCCGCTGGACTGCATTGCTGACAATATTGA
>Ga0056128_1002723_pt1 | contig 21135 bp, 10 predicted proteins | sample WorMetLIZISLAND2_FD_71113 | JGI IMG/M metagenome (GOLD analysis project Ga0056128, IMG submission 71113) | Marine gutless worms symbiont microbial communities from Max Planck institute for Marine Microbiology, Germany - Olavius geniculatus... ... | reverse complement strand
CACCGTGACGAACACCTATACTGCAATGCTGAGTAGGTTTCAAACAATCCCTTAACTACAGTCCCAACTCTGCGCAAGACTATACTGGACTCAAAGTCAAACGCACGTCACCTCTGTCAAAAAACGATCTGAGCACAATTCAAATTGCTAATTTTTACGGACTGTATGCCTGTTCATAGGCTCGCTTAGTGTAATGGACGCATTAGGCCTCTTATTACTACTAATATGAGTTTTACAAGGTAATCTGGTAATGCTGAAATAAAGACTTAATATCTGTAATATTGGCGGTCAATGGATTCATTATTAGCTAACTGGCTAGCGGCGAGACCACACCCACCGGCCAATCACAGATGAGCACGCACGCAGTCGTTACGTAATGAACCGAAAGATCAAAATCCAAGGAACAAAGCCATGAACCGAAACGTCTGCAGCCCGCAGGTACAGAGGCCAGATAAATGACTGAGCTGCTGCAGCTGCAGAACCCGGAATGAGTCACGTGCGTAGTGCTATTCATCCAGCCCTGCATGGTCAACTCATCACCGACAGACAGACACACACAGAGAGACAGACAACAGTCACAGCACTGCACAGGTGCCTCGGCAACGCTGAATGACTGCAGGCACGTCCGTCCGTTCAGTGACGTCACTGCAGGCTTAATTCCTGGCGTGGCGGGAGAACGAATGGAAACATGGGCGAACGAAAATTTAAAAGCGCCGGGAACGTGATGTCGGAGATTTATACATGGGGTGGGAAATATGAAGTCACAATCCAATTTTCCTCGACCCTGTTCGTGCACGTGCAGTGCGTGCAATACGTGAAAAATCCTTGCACTTGGATAAAGTATTTGAGCGAAACGCATATCGGCGGTGTTGTGGGTTAAAAGGTTTGAGGGAGGGAGCAGTGTTCAATTTGCTTGGAGGGTTCGGGTGGCTGTCCATCCGAAACCCAAAGCCATCGCAGAAGCCGGTGACCCCCAACTGCTTCTTGACAAATCGAACACTCAGCGTGTTCGGAGTCGAAAAGGAGGGCTTTGACGCCAATCCCCAAAATCTGGGGATCTGTAGCTAAAGAAAATCGACAGCGGAAATCGGGATCGCGATGGGGCGTCGCGTGGCTTCCGACTAGGCCGACCAGGTGGTAAACAAACCGCGCATTACCGCGCGTAAATATCCGCGATATTGGGGTAACGTGATTTTCGGTTTCTTGGCACTGAGCCAAAATCCATTTCATTGCAGTTTCCGACACACAGCTGCATTTTTCTTTTTTCTCTTTTTTATTTTTTTATTTTCAAGGGGGGAAAGCACAGTCCTTTCCCCCAAAATACACTTCTGCGCATGAGTGTCTGGTCAGCCCGTTGCTGCTGCTGCTGCTGGCTGCCGACTCACAACCGCTGTAGCCGCAGCATCAACAGACACGTCATTGAATCACTCGGTCAACACGCACTTGCTGGTCGTGCCTGGACTAGGCTATACAGTCAGTCAGTGAATGAATGTGTTCCCGGTTACACACTGAGTCGTCTATGCTCTGATTCAAAGCCATTTTACTCGCAGCTGATCATCTTCAACAGTCTCAACGTTACGCACAACGAGGCCGCACGTCTATGCAGATATGCAAACAGAGTCTTAGGCCTATGCGTTGCTGTTAGATAAGCCAGCAGCCCACTTGCGACACATCACCTGTACAAACACGGCTGTTCGTGTCATGTAGGCTAAGCAGCCAAACTAGGCGCACATTTGGTGTGAAAGTTCTTCAGAGCATGAATAACTCCTGCGTCAGTTTCCAGCTGGTTAAAAGTGAAGATTAGGGTAGGCCTAATGGTAAAGATAAGGGCAGTGCAGTGCCGTTCGTGTAAGAACTGCGCTACCCTGTGTGGCACTGCAAACAGACATTTTCTCTAGTTCAGTCATGCAGCATAGGCTAAGAAGCATTTGTACTATTCTGGTAAAATTTAATGAGTTATATCAAAATCTGGCTCGTGAAAATTTGCAACGACTCAGAACAAGCAACAGCAAGGCGACAAGGCGACGATGCAGCGATTGGCGTCGAATTCGTTGTCTGAATTCAAGCAGAGAAGAATAAGACATACGGCCTAGCCAGCCAGCCTACGTGCGAACTGCGAAGGAGAAGCAGAGCTGTTGAATGGTTGACAAAGACAAGTCGTAAATTAGCGACACAGCCACGCACCACGCAGCTGCTGATGCTGCTGCAGCTGCTGCCGGTGGATTTATGTGACGTCATGAGACGCGCGACACCATCGCCAGCCACAGGTCGTTAATATATAGACGCATGCAGCCACGGCCTGTCTCCCACGGGCTTAGTTAGGGGATGAAACAACCCCACATCATGTGACGGGGGTTGCTATATATTTATTCCAAACTCTTAGAATTTGAAGAAATTTGACAGCACTGAAATTCAGCAGTTATTACTATACACTAATTAGGCCTAAAATTCCACAGACCACACAGAACTTTGGCTTTTATAATTGTACGGAACGATAGTAGTAAACTTTCTAGAGTCTGTTATTTTTACTACTTGGTGAATAAGGGTGCTTATCGGCAGTACATAATAGCAAAATTGCTAAAACGTTGTCGCTGCATTTTTGTCCACCTACTGCTACAATCTGGGGATTTCGTCCCAACCCCTTACCAGGTTCCAATTCCGGGACCTCGCTATGGAGGGATCCGCCACCATAACCCCTCCCACTTTTAGATGCAGAGTGACGCCCCTGTGTCCTGCCAACGCTGGTCACCATAGCCAGCAGCCGGTCGTCAATAGACCGAGAATGCGGTCAACGCATGCGGTCTTTCCGGGCTATCTCGCACACTGCCTTCGCAGAAGCTTTGTGCCTTGGACTGGACGCTTTTTTGGTTCCTGGCCTGCAGTCTACGTGACGCTGACAACGTAATCCTCCATCCAATGCATGGTGGAATGGCCATTGTATTACATGGGTCTCATACACAAAATTAGCTAGATAGCATGTCCAGCCTGCATAATGTCATAAGCCATAAATTATGGAACGTGGATCTCATTAGAAAAATCATAAAATGGTCCATAGCCGAATCGTCCAGTCTATACATCATCCAATCTAGCTATACATGATCAACGTTTACAGATGGACAGACGGATGGTTTAGGATAGCAATACCGCGTTTTGAACGGCAGTAACTGCTGCATGGTGTATATAAGAATTGGTTACTGGTGCATGCCATAGGGAGGTTTAGAAGAAGCCAAAGTTCACGTCAACATTTCTGTATAAGATGGGTCTAGTTAGTGGACAGTATACATATACATGCAGCGTCTATAGCGTATGTGTCAAGGTCAAATGTGTAATCGGTCAGTCATGCGACGCATGCAAGCGTGTGGCAGTCATAAACGGACACGTTGGTACAATACATCAGTGGTCGAATGATCTATGGGCCGCAATATAGCCTATACGCGTAACATAATGGCCATGCAGTGACCTCGTCCTGTATGACACGTACATGTCAGTCAGAGACCGACTGACTGCATTCCATGCGCAACTGCATGACCTCGCCCAGTCCACTGCATGTATGCAGATGATGAATCTGTATATTATTGGCCTGGTGCGTACTATAATTGCACCGGATCACCTCTGCGGGCACACGGTTCTACGATCTAATCCGATCGTCTCACCTGCTTTTGCCTGTTTGTGCAGCTGCAGGTATAGCCTAGTGCTTCATGATTTTCAGCCTCTTTGAAACAGCGCCGTCTGTACACCCATACCAATACACTTGAACCAATACCAATTAGGTTGCTGAAGCAAATGCTCTATCATGAAATTAAGGGAAAGTTTCTCAGCCGTCCCATCTAGCTGCAGGCCATAATTATAGTATTTAGAACCTAAACTGTATCAACTTTCTCTCCATAGCTTGCAACAAACTTGCGTTTTTTCAGACCCAGAATATATCCCATAATCGATGGCGGATGCAAGCTATACGTCCCACGCATTCACAGACCTCCATTCAGAAAGACAAAGGCCCGTGGGGCTCCCAGAAAAAACGGGAAAGAGGGGAAAGATGGGGAAGGGAAATAATTTGGGGAAAAGGAAAAAGTGTAGGACTATACATTTTATATGGAAAGACGGTTTGAACTTCTCCAATATGGATCTACGCCGCTCATGCAAGAGTTAGAACAGTCAACAATTACATTAACCTGTATAATGTAAGAGATATAAATCATAATTGGCCCACTTGTTTCACTTTCCACATAAACAGGCCCATAACATGCACTCTGTACAGGCTATTGCAAGTTCATATCAATAACGTGCGAAATGAATTATTGCAGATTTTTATGATGAATAATTATGTTTTATAGGCGTTTTATATCGCGTTGCATAACGAGCGGTTGCAGCTATACATAGCAATCGCGTCGGCGTAAATGCCCCTATAGGCCCGTTTCTTTCGCATATAGGCCTATGCCTAGGCTATAGGCCTAATAGGCCTACTTTTGATGTTACACATAGGCCTACTTACAGTCATCAAATATTAGAATTAGGCCTACTTTAGTTTATCTAGCTACATAATATGACCATATCAGAAAAATGAGTAGGCTTTTAGAGTTGTAATGTGGTTATAGTGTTAATTCCTCCAGAAAGTTCACCGGAAATCAATCTGACAGATATGATTGGTATTGAGCTATGGCAAATTTGATGAGGATATGACGATATGAAAAATGCATAATAACAAATAGGGGCTTATCGTTAGGCCTACATGTATATACTGTATAGTACAATGACAATGGCCTATTATCGATAATCTCTGGTGCAGTGTTGGAACTGGAAATGGAACCATAGCTAATATTAGGCTATAGTCTAGTGTCTAAACCTCCAATCGTGTTCTCGCAGCACAAGATAATTTTAGTCAGTCACATGCGAGCAAGCGGAGCGACGATGTAGGCCAAACGAGTTTAGCACGGCGACGTGACGTCACACGTGATGTGACGGAAAGCACTCCGAATAATTACTATACGCTGCCGATTACTCCATGCTCTGATAGTGCCCATTCTCGCTTGCGTTTTCTCGATCACGATATTTCCAATCAATCATTGCCCGTCCACGAATCCACGCGTCCACTCCAAGTGAATGACCGAACAAACCGATCCAGTGTTCAGTCACTCGCCACGACCGCCGTATTCAGTAGCGTCGTGACATGGGGGCAGAGAGTCAACTAACTCAACGGCGCCACCCAAATTTTAGCCTGTCAGATTTTTTTCCAAAAGTAGGCCTAAAAATCTGAGAGTGTAAATGAAATTCCCACTGTGAGATGAATTAGGGGCAACATTGAAAGGGAGGAGGGGGGATGCAAGGTCACACTTCACAGCACAGAGTCACGGACGATCACGCGGACCTTAGCCTAGATAATGCGCCATTTGAATCAGGAAAATATTGTCGCAAGCACCTTTTTATGGAAAGAAAAAAAGTCCAGTTTCTGTTGAAAGTGCGACGAAGCCCAGTTGCTTCACCGACGGTTAGCATGCTGAGTGGTACTGTTACGGTACTGTTACGGTTACGGCGCTGATCACGTTTCCCGGGAAAGCTCTCAAAATGCGGTCGGTGGCCGAGTTCCATTCGTACAAGACGCAGAAGGAGAAATTTAATGGCACTTTGTAGAAACCGAGGCGACGACGGCGCGGGATTGGTCGGTTTCCCGCGTTTTTTCAATTCCGCGTCACCATCCTACTAACGGCTACCGCGAAACTGGCGCCCGATGACAGCTCGCAGTGCTCAGCCAAGCCCACCCACCCTGTGCGAGTGCGTCGTTGGCTTGGTGCCAGCAGTGCGTGGAAGCTGCGCTGCACTCACGCCGCGTTGTCAGACTCCTACGCGGCCACCACGACGAGAAATAGTCCCAAAACAATCGCGGGAATAAATAATTTCATCGGCGTTCGATACACGTCGATCGCAGCACTCGGTACGTCTACGGTTTTGCGAATCGGCCGGTTGACAATTCGCAGCCGAGCAACGGATCGGTGATAAAACATAACGTAGTTCGTGGAGTACTCAGCATTGCGAGGCCTTGGCGCAGTGATACGGTCGAGCAAGGTGCGTGCTTGGCTAGACGGCGGCTTGTCGGGTCATTGAAGCCCACCAGCGTGCGTCTGGGAGGTCTCCCCTCCCCTCCCTCGCCCTAGGCCGCCCACGTCTCGTCTAGCAGTGCAGTGCGCCCGGCTGAACTGACTGAGCATTTGCGCCCGTTGCTGGATACAGGAACGCCACGCATGCAGTACGCGCGATACGCTAGCCGAGCAAAGATGCAACTGGAAAGGAACAGCGGCAGCTCCGGTCAACGTCAAATGATTGTCTGGATGGCCGTGCGTACGCACGCGCAGTGACTGTCTGGCATCGAACACACACGTGCTCAGTCAGTTGACTATCAGCTAACCGGCACACGATCGTCATAAGTCTACGGGATCATTATTACTGTTGCTTCGTCGTCGCTGCACGTTGAGAACATTTGGATTACTCTGTCGTCGTCGATCGTATAGGAAGATTATGTCATCGGCGCTATCCAAATCGCTCAGCAATCTGAGCGTTCACTCATGGCGACGGGATTCTAACTGCGAGATCGGTACGTAAGGACTGACTAATGTAGGCCTACTGTATAATGAAACTCGTTTCAGAAGTCGCCTGCACGGACTGTAGGCTAGTTGCGTTTGTGATATTTGAAAGTTATTTGCTCATTTGATCGAACGTTGTCGGCTGTCCATTTTTTATGAAGTTCGTTCGACTTCCGTTCGTACGAATCCTGGATTAACCAATTAACGCTTACCGCGAGACTGCTGTGTAGTTGGTTTTTAGCTATTGCGTGAAAGTAACTTTTCGTATGTGTTGTCTGTTACATATCTCTGGTGAATTTTTTGTAGCGTTGAAGATGCAGGAGAAAGATCTCGAGGTGGACTATGAAATCGGTGTAGTGTTGGGCAACGGTGGGTTCGGTACCGTCTACGCTGGCACGCGGAGAAAAGACGGCAAACGAGTATGTATCGTTCGCTTTGCGCTAACTGCTTTAAATTGTTTTTTGTGTGAAAAACTTGATTCTTATCGTCTATCGACAAATTTATTGTAGTAAACTGAACTTTCTTATTACTTGGTAGTGGTGGTTTTAGGTATTTGAAGTTTTGAACAGAAAAATTTCGATCTGTAATAAGGTGTAATAAGGTTTTACGCACCACCGATGGACCACACGGTTTAGTATTAGAAGGCATTGAAATAACAGAGCTGACGTTGACGTTGGTTTCAGGTTGCAATAAAACACATCGCCAAGTCGAAAGTCACCGACTGGATTCAGGTATGCGTACATTTCTCATGGCTGCTGACATTTTTTTCGGAATTTAAGACCTGTTAAAAAGTTTTACATTTAAAATATTTTTTATTAAAATGGACGCCGTTTTACACCCTATGTTATATGCGATATTCGTGACAGTCCGCCTATGTGTAAGCGGCGGATTCTTCACTGGAGCTTTAAACTTTGTAAGCTTAGCCTGCAGCTGATGTCTTTGAAGCGCTGTGCTTCTTCTTCACTGAATGGAGAGTCTTTCTTCAGTCAGGATTACAGTGATTACCTCTGAGAAATTTTTTTGAAGAGTGCTTCATGTGTTTCAACTGAACTGAACTGACTTTTATTGTGACAGTAATATTGGATGTATCAATGTGTTCGTTCAGATCAACGGTAAGCTGGTACCGCTAGAGGTTGCGCTGCTGCTGAAGGTCGACCACATCTCCAGTGTCGTCTCGCTTCTGGACTACTACGACCGCTCAGACAGCTTCGTGCTCGTGCTGGAGCGACCCGACCACTCAGTCGACCTGTTCGACTACATCACCGAGCGCGGTCCTCTCTCGGAGTCGACGGCCCGCGACTTCTTGCGTCAGGTGGTGGACATGGCGCTAAACGTTCACGACTGTGGCGTGGTGCACCGCGACCTCAAGGACGAGAACCTCCTCGTGGAACTCGACAACAGCCGGCTCAGACTAATCGACTTTGGCTCAGCCGCCTTCTACAAGGACGAGGTCTACACCGAGTTTGAAGGTAAGCACCTTCAGTCTTAATGATCACAGGTACAAAACTGTCGGCTCAGTTACGACATGCCGTGCGGCCGTCCACCTTTTTGAGCTGAAAAAATTGGCACGCTGTTTACGCTTGTCTTGATGTATGACCACACCAATTTTGCTGTTTCTGCACTTTTTTAGTTTTCGAATTATTTATCTGTATGGGACAGACGGACGGACGGTCGGGACCTGTATTGCGGCCTGTTGGGACAGCTAAGTTAGCCAAGGTAGCTGATAACCAGCATAATATTTTATGACGTATTTTACGCGATCGTTGGGCGATATGTAGCGCATTCTTCTTCTGCAGTAATCTGTAAAGGATCTGACGCGGTCTTATCTGAACTAACTTTGGAAAAGTGCTAAGCTTTGCGCGAACGTTATTGCTGTTTATATGCATCGTGTTTGTTGGCTAGGCTATGCTTCGAATTTCTGGTTACGGCTCAGTATTATGTATTGTTCAGTGAACGCTTTCAGCGGTTGAATGTTATTTCTGTCGGTGTCCGACAATAGGTCATTGTTTGATGCTTTCGTATTTATACCAATTGTCCGTACGATTCTCGTTCTAGCTGAAGAATGCGGGAAAGCTAATGAACATATGGTACGCGAGCCACGCCGGGGAATTGGCAAATCCTCGGCAACTTTTTTTGCATATAACCTATTGCCAGTGCAGCTAGCTATCTGACGCTGACGTAGGTAGGGTCGGTAAATTGTTTTTGAACCTCGTGATCGTTTAACCTTTAAAACGCAGCGCCAGCTTGCGCCAGCTGCTGACGTTAGACTACTATCGCATCACCTGTTGCCAAACGACGTGTGTTCAGGGTTCCTGCCTACATGTAATCGATAAGTCGCGTTGGCGCGCGATATACCTCCAGCGTATTTGTGTTTGGCTATGTATCCGTATCTGTGCGTTTTTCTGTATACATCGATCGGCCTATCGATTGGCGGCGACGACGCTGTTCGTGAGTGCTGCTGACATTTTATTCGAGCTAAACTGCCGTAGCAGCAGCGCGTCCTGAGTTTTTTTTCCCGACCGGTGAATAGAGATTCAGCGCACAATGACTTCATTACGTCCCGTGTCGAACGAAGGAGATTTATGTTTTTATCTCTGTTTGTCTGTGCGTGTGTACGTGCTAGATTATCTAATGGCTTTCGAACATGAACGGACTTGGATAAAATTTTTCAGGATGATAGCCTGGCAAAAGTAACAGCAAATATATTTCGGAACTTACATATTATAGACACGTGTGGCCTAAGTTGGTGCAGGTCTGGGAAGGTTCGAGGATACATGTGCTCTAAAATAAAATACGCTGAAATACTGCATATTTTCCACCAAAAATAGAATACGCGTTATACGTGACCTCAAACGAGCGTTGAGGCGTGGTATGTGTTTTGGTGCGTGTTTGGCGTGTCTGGATGTTGATTATTTAGCTAGTTTGTTGACACCGGTCGACGATGCCAGTCTGTTTCTGCCCATCATTGTCCAGTGCGGCATTGCTGTTGCGTGCGTGGAGACGCCTTGGCTGGGTGTGCGCTATTGCTCAATGCTCTGCCGAGTGCCGCCCACCGCGCCCTAGGTTTCTTTGGCACAGACAAGAGTGTAGTACACACGCCCGAGCGACTCAACCCCGGTGATATAACGGTTCGTCTTCGTCTGGAGGGTCAAACTGCATGCATTGCGTCACGCCGTCTATTTCCATGAATCAACTCGAAGCGTATGCTCACCGGGCGCTCTCCCGCCTTGCTGATGCATACTTAATTCGCGCCGCCTGCCCCGCGCTATTGATTTACTGCTAGCTGGGACAAGTGGCATGGGCGGCGCTCATTTTGCTAATTGCAGCCCGTTACATCGTCATTCACAGTGTATCGTATCGTAAAATTTATAGCGCCGAAGAGAACGAGTTCAGTGGCGTCATTTTAGTAAGTCATTGGGGTCTGCAACAGTCAAAGATTCGATTTATTGCGAAAAAAATAAAATGAAAAATTTACGGGTGTCCGAACTCCCCTTCTAACCCCCTTTTAAATGACGCCCCTGCACGAGTTCGTTACAATGTCAGTACCTACGTCGATCGAAGATAAAAGTCATGACAGATCACAGTTGGTGTTTAACAAGAAATTTGAGCAAAGCTCACGAGACGCGCGAAAGCCTATAGCATTTCCAGTTCAGTAGTTATAGTTTCGAAAATTGCATATCACTTGGACTCGGCCCATCGGGACCCCAATACACATCAGCCATAGGCGCGTGTGGCGTTGGCGACGGTGGCGCCTCCTTGTGAATGATAAAGACTTGCGCAGCCTCATATCGCGAAAAAAAATCGGTTAAAACCCCTATTTTGGCGTTCAAGGTCATCCAAGGTCACTGAATTCAGCGCCAATGTATCCCGGTGCATTCCCACCCGTCGCCGCTTTTTTCAGCGTATGCGGCGTTGCTGCTTTCTTGCCGATTGCCGCATATACCATAGATTTGCTTGCCTCCGGCTCCCGTAGTTGCAGACTCCGTGCATGGTGGTCATAGCCCCTGCGGCTACAATTTAGGGGACGACGCCCTCCAAGGCATTTTGTTTCTTGACGACGAATTTTTTGGCCAAGAAGTCCAACATCGAAATAAGCCATTTTTTGCATCTCGTATACGTATGCAAGTGAGCTTGCTGTTTTTACTCAGACTGGGTTCAGAGGGAGAAGTAAGAGAGAAAAGCGAATTGAAAGAAGCGAAGAGCCCCACACTGGTTTGCAAAAATGGGCGCCTGTGCTGAGCTGCGCTATCACCCAGAGAGAGCAAAGAATGGAATGATAACGTTATGGACGACAAGGCAGACGGATAGACAGTCAGACGCGAGTTGTCGGCGGATTCCAGACAGTCTGACGCTCAGTCGCACACCCGCGTTCCAGTTTCGCCGTCAGTCATTCTTTTGACTAGCTGCAGCGCGCTATATTTTTGAACACAGACGTAGCGCGCCGCAGATCACGGGATTTGTCACTGTCAGACTGGCCTTATGCTGTAGCAGATTGATGGACCGTGGATCCGAAAAAAACATCGCTGTATTGATAAGTCTGCGTATCGTTCGCACATGTAGCTGAAAGGATGAGCTTTCAAAAATGTAGCGCGTGCCTCTGTTGCGAATACGGCACTGATTTACGGTACACAAATTCTTTTGACATACCGAATGGGACGCGCTATAATTTTTTTTAGCGCGAGGTACAAAACTGTTTTTAAGTTGCGCTGTAGCGTCAAGGTTAGTCAAGACAAAATCCCGGGAATGATCACATAGCGTTTAAAAGTATCAGTGGTTTACGCGTACGGCAGACAAGTTAGGCCTACGCTAACTTCTCAGCACTTTTAGTGTGGTGAAAGCATAAATTGTCCATGTGCATTGTCTGGTCGAGTTGATTTATTGCATGTAAAAAGCAGATGCGACCCGCGGGGAGGGTGGTAGCCGGTTTGCGGTCTCGGTGTCTAGTTTTATGTTGCATTTGTCTGCAATGAACATCGGTCGAGGTCGCGCATTGCCGATGTTATGGCGAGACGGACGGCTATTAACCGGGAACGAATGCTTACCGAATCAGTACTCGATAAACGCTATTGGAATGGATATCAGTTTTCACTGATCGCCTAAATTCTGCAACACTTTTGCGCCGTATATACCTAGTAGGCGCACGTGGTTTATAGTGGTTAATTTATTAGAGTAACTTTCAGGTTGTGGTTGAAATCTCAGGGGGCGTAATTTGCAAGCAAATTTAAGCAAGTTGCTAACCTGTGCATGCTCAGGTCAGCTCAGCCTGCTTCCCTCAGCGAAAAAGGAAACGACGCATGATAGCTTACCGGTTATGGGGTGACGTGACTCATTGGAGCGGTGTTATGTTTGCTGGCTGCACCGCGGGTCCGACTGCAGTGTTCGCTGGCGCGGGCAATGGATGGCCGCATGGTGCGCTGTGGTATTATTAGCTCATGCCAATCAGCTGCCACGTCCGAGATTGTAAAGCGCTTCTGGTTGCGAGTCTGACTCGTGTAAGCAGCGCTGTGTTACGAGGTCGTGGACTTTATCTGTTATGTTACACACAGTAGTCCTAGAATGCTGAGCGTTTCCGTTCGTTAGGCTTGTGTTGCGAGGCAGCGGCAGCAGCAGCTGGCTGCTAGTGACCTGAGCGTGTTTGTCTGACATTGTTGGCAGCCGGCCAACATGGTTGGATTCAGCGGCTGACCTCTCTGGCACGCTGCCAACTGACGGACGACCAGACTCCCTGCCATTGGTCGTCGACCGACTCCGGTCATCTATTTTTAGCCGCTACACGGCGTCGGTTGCCGGGAAAAGAAGTTCCTCCCCCTTTTCCTCCCTATTCCTGCGTACCCCTACTCGCCCGTCTCCCCGGCGCGCTGCCTTCTGAATCAATACAAGCCCGGGCAAGGTCGCGTGTCCGTGCGTCCTTGGCGCCGAGCCCGTCTAGTCCGCATTGGTCAATCCATGACCACCCTGGACGATCACGCTAGTCACACACTCGGTCGTGCTCAACTGCCGTGACGTCTGTGCTGTGGCGCGAAATCCACTTACTTCGATTTGCATCTGGATTTGTCGTACGACAGGCTGTACGATGCGGAAAAAATCGAAAGTAGTGGAGTTTGGGCATATGCTTTTTCATCCAAACTTCACTTATCTTTAGTGAACTTGTAGCTGAAAACAGTAATTAATGAACGCTGTGAATTCATCACGGTTGCAATCTTTATTATATAGTTTTGGATTTTTTTACGTTTCAGCCAAGTCCACAGAAACAGATCGAAGTGTTGGAGTTTCGATCGGACGCCGCGCCACACATTCATCAGATGCACGAAATTGAAAGTTTCGCGACAGGCATAAAATATCGTATTGGACGCACGCTGCCGACATCGATTATGATGATTACTGTCGCCGTGCGCTGTCTGGAACGCGTGATTGCATCGTCTGCACTGCGATGAATGACTAGTAGCCGACCTGCTTACCATATACCGTCATTTCCAGTTAGTTTATCTCTAGTCTGAGTCTCGGGGACTGATTAGCGGACAAATGTTTATTCGGATGTGAGACTGAGAACTTGAGAAGTGTTATCTATGCAGGCGGGTGCATGAGTGACTCACGCGCACTTGTGGAACGTGTGACTGCGACGTAGTCGTGACTCGTGAGCCGGTGTGAGCGTATTTTATCACGGCTTAACTGTTTTGTTTGTTTTCTCAGAAGCTTAATCGTTTCGTGACGCTTTTACAATCGTTTTTATCTGGCAGACCCGTAAAAAATTAACTGGAAAACATTTTTTAAACCAAAGTAACCAAATGTTTTGTAGTTGGGGAGGAGTTAATCACTGGCCTGGTAAAAAGTAATTCCAGGAAAGAGAACGTATGTGAAATATGCTGCCGAGTTGATGACTGGTCGCTGTATCGTGTGTCGGGGGTTGTGACGACGTTTGCGTTTGCAGTGGACGTATCGAAAATGTTGGTTTTGCTGCTGGTAATATTCATTTGTGCAGCTAAGTATTCTATTAACATTGCTGTGCCGCGATATGCGTCTTGTGTGCTGAAGTGATGTGCCGTTTCGAAACTCACTTGCTATGATTATAAGGTTGATTTATATGCAGTTCGTGATTTATTGCGAAGACTTTCATGTTAGTTACAGCGTGTGTGTTGCTGTATGCTCTGACAGGTACGCGAGTGTACAGTCCGCCAGAGTGGGTGCGGTGTCGTCGGTACAATGCCACCCCGGCCACGGTCTGGTCCATCGGTGTCCTGCTCTATGACATGGTCTGTGGCGACATTCCATTCGAGTCGGACGAGCAGATTCTGCGCGCCAACGTCGTCTTCCGCAAACACGTCTCACCAGGTGAAAGTAGCGAATTAATCATCCCCGTTTGGAAAACTATATCGGACTTCTCAGTGGCGACATATTTTACGGCCGTCCGCGTTACTTTTCTATCTCGAAATTGGCACACCGGTTACTCCTGCCCCGTGGAACGTTCAAGCTACTTTTGGTTTTTCTGTGCCGTTTTCGACTTAAAAGCCCGACAGGACAGACGGACGAGCAAGACGCATATTGCGGCCTGTTAGGATGCTACAAAAAAATTTTGTTACTAAACAGTGAGCGGCTAAACGTGACTCTTTTGTACTATAATTTTTTTTATAATATCCAATGATTGTAAGCTACGTCACAGAAAAAAAATAAGTTCAATCTTTGAGCCTTCACCTTACGTACACTGGCTTGAACGTGTGAGGTGAAATGTTAGCAGCAGCAGTGTAATTGTGACTGATGGTGTTATATGTTTGTGTGTGGTTTGTAGGGGTTCGTGATTTGATCCACCAGTGCTTGTCCATTCGACCATGTGACCGACCAACGCTCGAGGCAATTCTACGACATCCGTGGATGTCCGTGAGTGACCTGCCTTCCTGCAAGTCCTCCTCCAGCCTACTATGACTGTTTAGCCACTCTGACTGTTGCGCGGAGTTGCCCATCATCATCCGTTAATTTATTAGGTTATTTTCTCGTCGTCTCGGTGGCGGTTGGACAGTTGCTTCGACTACGTTTACTTACTTATTGTTGGGCTGGATCTGGTCAGCCTTGACTGTTGCAACAACTCACTTCGTTGCGGACCGTTAGGAAATTGATTGAATGAATGATTGATTGATCGATTGTTTGTTGTTTGTTTGTCCGAGCGTATTTTGCGCCCTGTACATAGCTTAGTTATGCCGGTAACTTATGTTGATTTATTGAGAGTATCTGCCTCATCTGTTATAGTGTACACTGTTAGTGTTTTTTGCCCGATATGATGAATATGAATTATTATTACCTGGGCCGAAGCGAAGTTAAGATTTTGGTTCTGTTTCTGGGTGGGTCTTTTTGCCTGTGTGTCAACTGGGTTACTGATGAAATTAAGAACCGATTTTGGTAGAAATTTTGTCAAGGGATTGGGTATGGCGCAAAGGGGATGTGATTAGATTTTGGCAACGATCCGGTTTGATTTATGTATTCTGAATCATTTTCAGTGCTCTTTAATGTTATGAGATAGCGGTTGTATTAACTTCCCTGTATTCACCAGTTGGCACCACTGTTCTCGGCGAAGGTTTGAGATGTCTGATCGCTTCTATAGTTACGAATTCCATTTCCGAAATTCCTCATGTCTGCGAATTATAAAGCGCTCAATTTTGGAGGTGCATAAACGTCAAATTCTGCCATGTATCTTGGTGTAAGATAATAAGCGTACCAAACACAAGACCATTTCGTTACATGCCAGAATTGAATATAGGTTTTAAGTGTCGTGTGTGCATGTATGTTCGTGTTGTGCTCATTATTTATTACGAGTGTTTCGTCTTTAAATTAAGAAGATAGCCCTAAGGTTGTTGGTGCTAATAGTAGCCATATTGTTTTTTGTCTTAAAGTGTCAAGCGTTTTGATTTCGATGTAGTAGGCGTAATTCTTGTTGTCGGATACACAGTGTACTCGTGGTTAGGTCTATTTGGACGTACTTTGTGTGCTGTAGGTAAATAATGCGTATAATATGAATAGTATAAGGTCGTTCACAACCACGGCAGCACTGTTGTTACAGAAATCATATTTACGTTTTTAAAGAAAAGACATCTTCCGTTCTATTCGTATGTCTTAATTGTTACGCAATCGTCCTAATAGACCGTATTACGGCTCTTAACACGTCCGTTTGTTTGTTCCGTATGGGCTCTTAGCTCTAAAGCACAAAGGCTTATGGAAATACCAAAATTCAGTGGCTTCTATCTCTAGGCCTATACCTGGTGGGCACAGCTTGCGCCCAGTGAAAAATGGGGGGGGAGTTTTGATAAGGTTGCAGATCAAAACTTTCCCCTATTTTCACTGGGCAAACTACACCCTTAACAAAACTTTCTCCCTAGAGGGAAAGAAGCCCAAAGCAGACGGGAAAACTCGAGTCAGAACTGGGGGGGAAGTTGCGCCCGATTTCGATTTCAGATTTGGGGGATAAAAGCCACTGCCAAAATTGGTGTGATAGTTTCCCACGACGGGAGTAAACGGCGTGCCATTTTTCAGCTCAAAAGTCCAGGGGTATGATTAAGCAATGCAGTGTTCGAGTGCATATAGCTAGGCGGACAGTCGCATAATATAATGTCGCCACTGCGCTGACGTAATCGTTTGTTCTAAGGCGTTTTAAGTTAACTTATGGTAGGATCCGAGGACCTATATTTATGTAATGTACTTTGCGTCGTGGTCGTTATGCATGTATGTATAATGTATGCTAATGAGCAGGTGTTTATGCTAATTGCACTGGTTACGGCTTCATTTGCTAGGCTACAGTCGCAGAACGTTTGGCTTTTGCTTTATCAACTTTGTAATAAACTGCCATCTGCGTCAGTCGGCTGTCTTTATCGTGTCTTGAAAACCACTAATCATTAAATTCAACTTAATCATGCTATAGATCGCTGATAGCATAATTCTGTAAATTGAGCTCAACTGAACTATAAGATCACGAATGGCCAAGTCATGCAGTCTGCTGTACAAGCTGATTACTGAAACACGTGTCGTTTCTTAGTCAGATTTAGGCTAAGTGCAGAAAAGAAAATGCGTTTATGTTTGGTGTTTAAGAAAGAGTCTTTGTAAACTTCATAAAAACAACATATAAAACGATTAGTTAGCTTTCTTTTTGGCATAGTATTTTCACTAGGCCTACATGTATTTAATAGATGACTTGGATTGAATTTTAAGTAAGATATATGGAAATAGGGCCTATACATTATATCTACTCGGTAGTGAGAACTGAAGAACAGACGGAAAGGCCTTTACACGGTATATGTGATTTAATGATTTGAGAAATTAGCTAAGTACAATGTGTGAATTAGAAGCCTATGCAACGAACATGGAGTCAACATTAGTTGCATAATATTTAGTTTTGAAGCAAACGAGCATGTGCTACCTGCTGACAATTAATGCCTGCTTGTAAACCATCTGTCAATGAGCGCTCTTAGAGTTGTGACAAAAATTCACTTGATCGTGCACAAACTGAGTAAATTTTCTAATACAGTGTAGTATTCGTCTGCTGATAACCGCTGGTTCATATCTAGATACTCTGTAGCGACAGGTTTATGATTCTGTAATAAGTGGGCCTATGATGTTAGTTCCTGGAACATCTGAATAGTGAATAGCGTAGCCTCTAAAACTAAATAAATATGCTAATTTTCAAAAGGGCCGTTAACGTCAGTTTTACGGTTACGCTATACCTACGTAATCTAAATGTGGACCAGCTGCTCTTTTGGTCCGCAACTTGAACTAGGCCTGCTGTTTTTTAAGAAGTAGGCTAAGTAAGAAGGAAGCGTTTAAAGTGCGTCTAGATGCCGACGCACTTTGCCAAAGTCAACAATCGTCAAAGACTGATCCACGAGTTCCGTGCGCGAGAAATGACTCAAGACCAAACCGATTGACATTCAGATCTGGAAAACGTTAGGCCTACCAAGATGGATTCAATTTGCACCATATTGCTTCAAAATAAAAAAAAACAGATTTAAAAAACCTGGGATACAACCGTACAACGTTGGTCGTCTACGTCGCTTACGTTTGGCCAAAATTGCGAACAATAAAATTACGCAGAATCACTAAAACGCAAAGTTCCACATGCAGGCAATATGCACGGGTCGGCTGGTACGATGGTGTTGTACGTATAATCAGTTTACGACGAATAGGCCTACGTTCTATTGCCCCCGTCTAGTGAAGTGCGAACGCATAAAACTGGAAATCAATAACTGCGAACTCTTTGACTGACAGAACAACGACTTCCGTGCAGCCTCGCATTGCAGCAACGCGCAGGGGGCACACTCGCAGACAACGTTATTGCTTTACCGCTACGACCTGTCTCTCTAGGGCTGGGCTACCCGAGTAATTTGTCACCCGAGTACTCTTCTCATGGTTAAATTGAAAAAAAAACTGTTTCGATGAAAATTGAAATTAACGGTCTACAATATTTTTTACAGTTTCAGGAAATTTGTGAGACTATAAAGCGTAAAGTTTGTCACTGCTGATCACTAGTTAATTTGCGTTTAGTAGATGAGTAAAAAATTTAGTAAGCAAGTGAACATAGTTATAAATCTGTAATAGTACGCTACACATATGCAATTAACTAATTATATCCGTTGTTTTTGGGTGCAATTTTATCAAACATTTGCGCTAGTTCTTGCAAACATTGTACACTATAAAATTTATTTTTGATCAATCAAATAGCTAAATAGCAGAAACTCAGTAACTTGAACAGTTTCAGTCGTTTATACAAATTTACTCTAATTATTGATTAAATCTTAACTTTGTGACGCATTTATTCGTTGAGTTTGAGATTAGTATTTGCAATTTTTTTATGGAACAACATTTCTTGAAAAGTTAATTATATCCCGTGCGAGTACTCGAGTACGAAGTATCGCTCGAGTCGAGTTGAGTACTGGGCACACCTCTCTCTGCCAGTCTCCGACAGTGACCACGTCCTACCAATAAGCTACCGCACACACCGGTAATAAACGCGTCTTTCCTCTGCGCGCCGGTGTCACATTAAAATGTCTCCCCCATAAAAATCCGCGCGCGGGAAGAGATAATCACGGATTTGATATGACTCCTTTTATTAAAATATCGCCGGCCACATAAAAAAGTCTCCCCATTATAGGATTGCCCCATAAGTCTTCCCCGGCCGACAATTTACCGGTAAAAATCCGTCTCGCCCGGGCGGAAGCTGGGCGGGCGGAATTTTGGCGGGAGATTGTCGGCCAAAGAGACTTTTCTGGAGGGAGGTCCTATAATGGGACACCGGCCCTCCGTGTGTTCCGGTGGTGAACTGGCTGTGCCAGACAGACAGTAATGGCATCATCATAACTCGCAGATTATTGAACAGTCCTCACTGACACCGCACGGCGTCGCCACCGGTCTCCTCGTGTGCCAGTTCCAGGCCGTGATTGCTAGCCGCCGACGCGTGAAATCTAACTGCGATATTGTCATGACATTGTAGCTTCCGTTTCCACATTTCTTTTTATTGACCACTATTTCAGTAGCACGGTCTTTATCGTTTTCGCGACATCGATAATGCTTAAATGCCATGATGTGTGCTGTATGTGTAACGGTACGACGTTGACACGCGATCTCGAGATCGTTGCTTCGACTTTTGGACGTCGGGACGCAATCAAGTAGTTATACTACTTGGGCTAGATGGGTGACTGTCTGCGGACAGGTAAACTATCCCAATATAAACCACTAAGATCAACTCAACCTTCCATCCCTTCGGAATAAACAAATCGAGTACCGGCCGGTCTGGCTGTGGTTTAAAACGTTCACCTGTGTCGGGTGGCAGGTAACAGTGTGATGATGTGATCCCCATATGGCAGGTGATGCTCCATTGCTTTGAGATGGTTTCCCATGAAAAACTATACTGTTTTAAAATACCACGTTGACGTAAATGTTAAACAAAATCTGCTATCAGGCATACGGATTGAATAATTGGATGTGGGTCAGCAAGCACGTCATCATATGGATTGGGTTGGATTGGATTTAGTCAACTAGACCCACGTACGTCCAACTCTGTTAGAGCATTCGGTTTCGGTGTCTGAATTTTCACATTTTTGTCTGGACATAACAAGGCGGGAGCTCGGGGCGTGGCTTCGCTGAGTCCCCGGTAATCCGAACGATATCAGACTGTTCGTTTCCGGTTGAGCGACTGTCTGACGGCGCCCGGATGTGGACGCGTGGGCGGCGCCTGAGCGTACGTGCGTGAATGTATTTCCGGTACCAACTGTGTGTCTATACGCGAGTCACAGGAAACAATTACCCCCCTCGCCTCAGGCAGTCTAATTGTAAATTAACGACAACGAATCACACGTCTCATCGTGACTCACTGGCGCCTCGCTGCACCTGCACAATAAACCGCTCGGTCTTCTTTTTACCCCCGCGAGGAGCTTTTTACGACCTGATAGGAAATCGTATCTCTCTGTCTGTATTAAAGTGTATTATATAGACAATAGGCCTCTGTGAAGAACATATAGAAACAAGCTCATATGAAACTTTGCAGGTGGTAGCCTAGTGGGCCTACAGGATACGAAGCTAAGAAATAAAAAAAAGTGATGAAGAAAAACTATACAAATCCAGGTTATGTCTGGTGAATATTTTTGTCTGCTATTAAATGTCGTTTCTGAGCAAGAAAATATTACGTCTTAAAGCCATCACTGCGAAATTTCGTGACCCTGATTTGCTGATGATTATGCAGCCATTGCAATAGGCCGTATTAAAGTTCTTATCCGTCCGTCTGTACTAGCTCTTGTTATCAAAAACCAAAGGCTTTGAGAGACCAAAATTGTGTGTGCAGCAGTAACTGTTATTCTAATTTTCAGTGTGGTTAACGGCCGAAATTAGGATTAACGTCCAGACTGTACAACTCGCGCTAGCGAATGGCTGCACAGTATGTCAATACTAGGCCGTATGGAACGCCGTTTTACTATTTAATCCAGAATTCTTGACATGTACATATCACGAATTCAATTCATGATATCATAAATTGAATTTATATCATGAAATAAATTCATGATATCACGAATTCGAATTCGTGATATGTACATATCAAGAATTCTGGATTAAATAGTAAAACGGCGTTCCATAAGGCCGGACTTTCTTCCAAAATGTGGCATTTGCGTTGTAAGAGACACTGTGATTAATATTTTTGTCATTTGGGATATAATGATATAATTGACAATTTTAAGTTGATGTTTTCGTAATATTTTATGCATTTTATCATACTATACACACGCATATTATACAGCTTACCTTGTTGCTGTCACTTGTGTTCTGCCGTTGTTTCAAAAAATTGCACACTGCATTGTAATGTAATCTATTTTCAAACAATATAATATTATATTTAGTCCGTCAATTTCATGTCCGGCATTTTCAGTCAACTCGTCAAAACGTACGAAGGGGCCTTGCGTTGGGTGCGTTGCGTACGTTGTTCATCATCATCATCATCGACAACCGTGGGCTCAATGCCCGTTGGTGTCTGACGCCATTCTTACTATCGCTGCCCACCGCTGCCTATCTAGGGCAGCGTGGCTTAACTCCTGCAGGG
>Ga0056128_1002721_pt1 | contig 21139 bp, 10 predicted proteins | sample WorMetLIZISLAND2_FD_71113 | JGI IMG/M metagenome (GOLD analysis project Ga0056128, IMG submission 71113) | Marine gutless worms symbiont microbial communities from Max Planck institute for Marine Microbiology, Germany - Olavius geniculatus... ... | reverse complement strand
GCTTTTGCATTTGGAGATTAACTGCGGAAAGCAGCAAAGATGCAGTTCTTTTTGTAACTCGCCAGAAGCGTTTATTTTTATCATACCTGCGGATGGCGCCAAAACTCATAGGACTACGGTAACAAAAAAAGAACTTGAAGGCTTGCTTATTATTGGGCCACTCTGTATGTTAACCTAGATCATAGACGTAACTGCTGAGGCTGATGTGTAAGACTGCAGATAAGTGAGATAACTTTGGGTAGCGATGGAGACCACGTCGCTGTTGCATGACGTATGGAATGACGACACCACATCTCCACAGCCCGACGCGTATCTGACCAACATCCATGATCTTGTATTCAAGGTCGTCTACATCATCATTGGAGCAGTCGGTGTTCTTGATAACCTGTTTGTTTTCGTGGTCTTTATCTTTTTCATCAAGATCACAGACAAGGTATGACATAACTATGCACAAACCATAGGAAACCAAACAGAAATAAATTTTACTAGTCAAAGTAAATAGCCATAGGCTCAATCACCTTCATTCAGTATTCAGTAGCAATCAGCCTTCATCTCAATGCTCCTTTCTTTGCTGTGCCTAGAGTTTTAAATCCTAATGATGTATTTGGAAATCGTAGAAATTCGGCTATCCGTATGGTTATTCGAACGATCATTTTAAAACTTTTCTTTTTTCGCGACCCGTCTTCCTTTCGAAGTATTAATTTATACAGCGCATTAGAGGCTGTTCTAACGTTCACGAGCTATAGGGGCCTACAAATTGACGATTCACTTGCTCGGTTATTTACTCTTTACTCAGTAGGCCTCCATATCCCAGAAAAAAGTACGTCGCTTTTGTTTATAAATCTATAATAACTTCGGCAAGTGTGGTTCGATTTTAATCATATTCTTTCGCTTTTGCATTTGGAGATTAACTGCGGAAAGCAGCAAAAATGCAGTTCTTTTTGTAACTCGCCAGAAGCTTTTATTTTTATCCGTGGATTAGAAACGTGCCTTTGCGCTAGCCTATCATGCAAATTAATAATTAATACATTACACTAGTATTAGACTGTCACCATACATTTATCGGTGAGTGCAACTGTAAATTCAACGCCCGCTATCTATCCGGTATATTCTTGGCAAAGCTTTTTGAAATTAATAGAGACCTATTTACTTGCTTGCCAAATAAATCATAGTGTAATAAAAAAATCCTTATAGTATAATTGTTACTATAAAAACCACGGATATTGTAGGAATTGATATATAATTGATAAAATCAATATACAAGTAAGCCCTTATTAGATACCTTATACAGTGGCGTAACTACTAACTCAGCAGATCCCGGAATGCGGCGGGGGCGGAGGGTTCAGGGGGCCCAAAAATGGTGTTAATTTTTTTCACACAGCAAAAACACGAAGCTTGACGTCGCTAGATGTGGTTTTTGGGACGCTAAAATGCTCTAAATGCGTTTTCGGCCGGGACTCCGCTTCGGACCCTGCTGGGGGAGCACGCAGTCCTCTTCCAGACATCCTAGATGAACGTAAGAGAATAAAGGGGGAAAACAAAAAGAAAGGAAAAGGGATAGAAGTTGAGGACGAGAGGGGAGGGAGTGTGAAGGGAGAAAAAAGAAAAGAGAGGGGGCCCTGGATTATTTTCTTGCAGGGAAACCCGAAATTTAAATTTACGCCACTGACCTTATACGGTACATTTTCATCAAATATTTTACAGTGGCAGCTACGCTACGTCGCACAGTAAAAATACCCGACAATAATTTCTAACGCGCCATAAGATTGGCGCCAGTGATGTAGTCCTCGAGGTCAGGCCTTTGACTGAAAACCACTCGAGGACAAAAAGAAATTGTCTCGGTCTTCTTGATACTGAACGAAGCGAACTGAACTGAACTGAACCGAACTGAGTGTCAGCTCATCGCGTTGCGCGGACCGTGTAAAGCGAATGAACTAAAAGTTCAGTCAGTTCATTTATGTCGCCGCCTGCATCTTCTATGTCGCCACGATGCCCTGTGACAGAGATCGATTATTGTCCGCTGTACAGACAATCAACATTCTGTTCGTAAACCAGAGCGTCATAGACATGTGTGCATCTTTCTTCACGCTGTTGACGGCTGGAGTCCAGGCAGACGGAACTCGCATGTCACGTCAACAGTTCGTTTCTGTCGGTCTTTAAACGACGGGCGTTTCAATATTCGTTCAATATCTAGGATGCCAAACTCGACATGCGTACGCATAGAACAGAGCGAATACGCGCGGTGCGTGCAGTAATTTACACGTAATAAAATGGCGTTAACAACAGTTCCTGACTTCCTAGTTCAACCTGTGTTCTCACAGGTAAACGGAATTGGTCGCATGTCACGTGACAGCACACGTGATCAGTTCGTCTGTCGCACGTGGATCACGAGAGTGCCGCTCTGGTCCTTACTGGCCACGTCTACATACGCTATCGTCATCACTGCGTTCGAACGTTACGTCGCCGTTGTCTACCCCATCTGGTACAGTGTGAGTGAATGCTGAACGAACTCCACACCACAAGCAGACAACAGCGCTATTACCTAAAAATTTAAAGCATTGCCCAACGTGAGGCCGCCCGACGTCGCAAGTCTGATTGTCTTGGTCCACGATCGCTGCTTCCTCAAGTCGTCGACAATAAATGTGGTAAAATGTCCCTCCTTCCAAAACTTCCTAACCGATCTCGCTAAAATTTGGCTTATTTCCTTCCAGGTTAGATCGTCTTTACCCCCAATTGTAGTCTCGGTCCGCTGTCCGGTTTTGGAGGAAAAGTAGAAATTAAACAAAACAATAAAAAAACAAAGCGACAACAGAAAATCTTACTGCGAGCACGAAAATACAATAACTGAAAAATGCGAAACTATGAAAATGACGGACCTCAAAATTTGCAAACAATGTCGTTTTAAAGAAAGCATCAAGTTGTCTAAAGTATGTGAGATCTGTTGTTAATCTGCCTTGTGTATCTTTTTATATTAGCAGTAGGTTTTATAACTTTCGTAGACAGTTTGCTGAGAGCTTTTCCTGGTCAAGCATTGTGCTCAACTGTGCCACGTAGTTTTTTTTTATTTCTCTCTGTGTTTTATTGTTTTGGTGTGTTTTTCTTTTTTAGCATTGATTTGTATTGTGTATTATTGCTGCACCCAGAGTAAGAATAAAGATTCTTATTATAGGTAAGAAGAAAAAGCGCAATCTGCAGAACGACGCCCGCATTAAAACATGCATCGAGCAGTACGACAACGCAGCGTTTTTAAGACTGCGGTTTGCCAGAGCCCTCGGCCTGGGCGCTTACCCCGAAGCATTCCAGTTCACGTCGGACGACAAACAGCGACGACGACGATGACGTCGACTCTACGCCGTCAGTCACTGCCACTGCCAGAGTCGCCGCATCTGCTGCAGCAGCTATACTCCACAGCCTGATATGTGTGAGGTCTGCCTCGTCGCACCACGCTCTGGAGTAGCTCTTGTCCCATACGGACATTCTCGTTTTTGTTTCATGTGCGTAAGCTGTAGCAGACCCGAGCCGCCGCCCCATCAGCCAAACCCCAATCGCGTTCGTTATTTATGTTTTTTATGGCACAAACAAAGACTAACTAATGTTGTGTTTTTGCTATATAAAAACATATTTACATAGCTACTTGAAAAATAACTGGGTTCGGCATTTCCCAGCCCCTGCAATTTGGTGCACGCGTCATTTTCATGGTCTTGCATTTGACATTTTCGGTCTTTGAATCTTGCTCGTATATGCACCAAAGTGCCAATGCTATAAAATTGGATCTTAGTATGACCAAAAAATCTAAAGTTATTTTATAAATCGACAGTTTGCAAATAGGACACGTTTGACCTTAATTTTCAGACATATCGTCATGACGTGAATGACTAGTGTTGCGTTCGCGGGCTTTGCAGCAGATCGCCAGCAAGAAGCGCACAGTATACGGTCTTGGCATACTCGCGATCTGGCTTGTCATCCCGGCGTTTGAGATAACGGTCGCTTGCCTGTTCACCGAGATCATCGATGGCGTCTGCGCACCGTGGGGCAAATTCAGCAGCTTCGCCGTTATGAAAGCGATGCTTTTCGTCGTACCTTTCGTCGAGTTTATTTTCCCGCTGGCGCTCATGATTTTCTGCTATTCACGCATCGTCTACGTACTACGTACCAAGGTGACATTTTCATTATGGTGCCTACATTCTGTTGTCAGTCAGTCAATCAATCCGGGTTTTTGTAAAGTGGTCTAAATAATTTATACTACTGCATATTATGTTAAGTTGAAATTGTAGTATACGGAGTCACTGTCCAGTCCATGAAACAGTCAAAAAGGGATTCGGTAAACAGGTGAGTTTTGAGTCGCTGACAACATATGCCGTGATGTTTTGTTTTAGTCTGATCGCAAATGTAGGCGCCGCCTAACTAACATACACGAGTCCATGGAGCACGGAGAGATGGTCTCGAGAACTGTCCTCGAAGTCTCAAAGACAACTTGAGGACAAAATTCTGTGGCCCTAGCTTTGTCCATGTCCTACTGTCTTACAGTCTCTCATGTCCTTACTGTCGACTACGTTAGCCCAAATTTTAATTGAGTAATAATTGCCCAGAGGTTTTTTGCAACGTATCTTAACCAATTATGAACGAATTACAACGACATTTTGCTGCAAGATAAAGAGTGGTACCTAGGTATTAGGACCAAACATTCAGATTTTACTGGCGATCCGATTCGGGATTCGCATCCAGGGTCTCCGAATCCGGATAATTATCGTCATTATTTAGCCCATACAATATGCAACTGTGTTGCTGTGAGCCTGTTATGTCGATTGTGTTTACCCAATAACAAACTATTCTCTCGGCGAAGGTTTGTGATGTTCCAGCACTAGTTTTCAAACGAAATCGCTCTAACGCAACTACCTATTTCTCGGCAGCATAGTCTCACTGGTCAGTTTGTCTTCTGCCGTTTGTCGCATTCGTGCAACCCTCACGTGCAATTGCTTGTTTGCGATTCAACAGGTGGTAACACCGATCGGCAATTTCGCATTTTACCGAATTAATTCGGCTACTTGTGTTCTAGCGAACGTTGTTTCAGGTGGGCGTCGCTGGAGCTAGCAGTTCAAGCTTGAACGCAGTAGGACGCAACGCTCTACAGACTTCACTCACGATCTGCTGCGCCAGTAAGTGAGTAAATAAGTAAGCTAAACGTCGATTCTCATGACCAAAAGTAGAACTAAATTGGGAGTTTTGGCAGAACTCTTAATTAATTACTACTACCAAGGCCGCCGTCATCTTCGTCGTCGTCAATATCACTCACGATCTGCTGCGGCTTCGTCGCATGCTGGCTGCCCAACGAGGTCGAAAGTTTTCTGCGTTTTCTCGGCTACGTGATTGACTCGTCCGGCTGGTTCTATAGTTTCAGCGTGATGATGGTGTTCACCAACAGCTGCATCAACCCGCTCATCTATGCTGCCAAGTATCACGAGTTCCGGGCCGGCGTGAGACGTCTTCGTGCTCACCTTCACCCCGGAGATGCAGCGGGGATGTAGCTCCACAACACGCCCGGATGCAGAACGGGTGTAGTCATAGCCCCACTACACCCGGGGGTGCAGGATAGCGGCATGCAAGGTATGCAAGGGCCGGGCGGAAACACCTTGAAAATTTGGCATCGACTGGCTACGTTGAACATAACGTCACTAATTATTTTGAGACTAGTCGACAGACAAATAGACGACCTGCATCGGATAGACATTAACTACTTTTCTCGGCCGCTTGGCTTAACATCGCAATCGTACTTCGTATTAGTTGTATCACGGCAGTAGCTATGATTTAGGGGGTCTGGATCACAGCAGTGACAATCACTTTTAATGACCTTCACAGCGGGAGGCCCCGTCCACTTTCGGTACACCCTGATACCTTTACATGTGTCCGCCTATAGTACGCCTTGGTAACCCTAACCCTAAATTGCACTATGGTAGGGCATTTAGGGCTAAATTAGACCTCCTATTAGTTGCTTTCTTAATTTTAGCTTTTTGATCACCAGTAAAAAAACACTATTTCAGTAATAAAACAGCAAAAAACATCACTTTATACACTTGTTAACGGCAACATTGAAAGACTCGCAAATCAAAAACAGCAAAAATCACAAAAGGTGATATTATACAGCAGCACATTGACGTGTGATGCGAGCAATATCACCTTTTGTGATTTTTGCTGTTTTTGATGTGCAAGTCCCTTAATGTTGCCGTTAACAAGTGTATAAACTGACGTTTTGTACATTTATTATCATTAACAAAGTATGCAAGTATCAATAGGCTTAAATAACACGCTAAACAAATGGCAACTTCTTAAGAATAGCCTCGGATGGCGACGTCAAAGTGCCACTCAAAGCGCAATGTGTTTGCCGCAGTCTGCAATCCATCAAAGTTTGCTTTCTTCGTGTAAGGAATAGATATGCGTTAATTATTTCTACTCTCCTGGTTTAGTCCGTATTGAGTCAAGTTCAATCGTCTCGTGGACGTGTAGGCCTACATCCCTAATTGCTGTTAACTGTCACGCCTAATAAGATTCGTTGTGTTTGAAAAATACTCAACGGCGACGAAACTTCTAAGGCGGAGTTGCTTTTGGCGTTACAAGGCATTTCTGCTCAGGCTTGGCGTTAATTCTGATAATATGTTGTTCTGGCTTAAGAACTAAGAAGAGGGGGAACGTCTCAAGCACTCGAAAAACAGGGGGAGACGTCCGGGCGAGCGAAATGTCCGAGGGAAGAAACGTTTGCGGTTGACAGGTCCAGGGAGAAAATGTTCGTCTCTAGCATGTACAGTAATACACACACAGCCCTTAAACGGCGACCTCGTATGCAAAGAAACTAAAACAAAACTAATACAATACTGAAACAAAACCTAAAAGAAAACGTCCGTGCATTCCGACATCTGCGACAAAAACCAAAACCGGAGACGCTTTAAGCTCAGTGTCGTATCATCATACAGCGAGGCGCTTATACGTGTGCGACAAAACTAAAAAATATTTTAAATATTATACGTTTATTGCATGCGATTTTGTTTTGAGTTTGGTTCTGGTTTTATCGGAAGTTTAAGTGCCACCATAACATCGCGCATACAAACTGTGAGACCGTAAGCTGCATACAACAATAAATATTAACACAAACCTAATGCAGCTCATTTAGCCGATGACAAAATCCTTTCCTATTATCCAATACCTATAAAATGGCAAAATGCATCTAGGATGTAGATTTTCCACATCCACAGGATGCTGGCACATGTGTGATAGAATAAAACAAAATGAAACGAGCTAAAACATCACTGTAAAACAACAAATTAAATTTTATTGTTTCGAGTGCGATAATGCTTCTCTGCAAGCTTTTACTGCGCCTGCGCGTTTCGCTCTGTAACGGTGGCGTCGCGGGACCGTGTCGGGGAAGCAAGGAAGAACAGGGGCAATTATTTTCCCCGGAAATTTTTGGCCGTCGAAAAATTGCCAGACAGTCTTGTTGCTGTTGAAAAACTTTTGTCAACAAATGCAAAATTTGGAGCTAAAAACACCCACTTTGGCCAAAAATTTAGGCGAAAGTTGAACCCTTGAGTACCCATAATCTCCTCTGTCGAAATTCTGTTGAAAAATTTTAGCGTTGTCTGAGAATAATTGCAACTTCGTGTCCCGCCTGCTTTTTAACCCACAACGCTGCTGACTGTGACAGAGAGTGAACGTGGCCGACGACAACCGTCTACAGCTGTTTTTTTAGTTTATTTTGTCGCACATGTGTCAGAACCCTTACACAGTTCTTACACGACGCAACTGCACGGGTCAAATGTGTCGTCGAAGTTTCAAAACTGTTCGAACGAAGCTGTTGCACATCGCTGACTCCATTGCAGTGTTACCCGGGTTCTACTTCTGCAGCGAATAAGCGCCTACAGCAGCAACGTCAGACCGGCATTTATCACAACACGCAAAAAATGCATGGCATTGCAGCAGCAATGCGAGGGAGAGTGCTGTTGAAATCTCGCGGCCTATTGGTCGCTCGGGTCAGTAATCAGGTTGCACTGTGCGATACGCCGAGTGCAAAGCGTACGCTGTCCGTCCGTTGGTCCGTTTCGACGAACTGAGACCCCACAGATCAAGTTACTTTGCTTCTGGGAGCGCAAGCAAAGGCGACCAAGTCCGGAAAACCTTCTCCATATTTCGCCAGCGAAATAAGTATGTAGGGTGGATGTTTTCAGCGGAGAAACTTGCATATCTCTGAACCGATAAAAGATCATAGGGTCAAAATACGCGCCTTCGAGTTGTGTCAAAATCAACGACCTTGGATGACCTTGACCTAAAATTATGCTTGTTCAAAAATTGGCAAAATCGGACGACATTTGACAAAATTATCACAAAAATAAAAAAGTTACTTTATTTTTGAGATACGATGTAGCCTACTTTAAAACTGACCGACAAAGACAGAAGCTGAACTTCTGTGAAAGTAAACGTTCCTGATGTTAAGATGAGATAAGTTTCGTTAAAGTGCAACTTGCGGCGGTAAAAATACACAGCATAAATTTGTTACGAAACTGGAGACGCGTGCAATGCTATTATAAACAACAGTAAAAACAGCATACTATACTGACTGGCAGTTCGCTGTCTAAAAATGAAGTATCTGATGAGCAAGATGATCAGAACAATGGCAAAGCCGGTGACGACAGCTAAGATAATTGTCGCCACTTTGTAATCAAACATTCGATCCTTTAGCGCATTGTCTGTACACACAAATTGAGGGCAAAATTACACAACATTGTATTTACAGTTGTGTACAGCAAAACGTTCTAACTAAAAACTACAAAGTTTTTTTTCAAAATGCTACTTGAGTATTTATTTCATCGCAAAATAAAACAAAGCCAGCAAATCTGGTTATTTTATTCGTTATCAAATTTTATGACAAAAATATCAAAAACACTCGAAGAGAGTCCGTCAAAATAGATCGCATAAAAAGTTCTTCTAAATTTTCTTGACAGGCTATCCGTAACTCGAGTAGTAACTCGAGCCGTGATTATGTAAGCTACACAAACAATTTGCTATAAATAGACCTATGTTATGCTATGATGTTTTAGTGTTCTCATTCTCGTTCCTTGTCTGAAAAATTTGCAAAACGTATCTTACGCATATTCATTAACGTATTACTTACCCAAACTTGTGTCGCATTTTCGGTCACAATTGTCTCACTTATTCGTGGTCTGATATTCAATTCAACCGACTTATCACTTACAAGGCGATTCGCCAGTTTGCCTACACTGCATAGTACACTCTAAATATAAACTTACATTCTTTGCGCGTCAACGTCACCGTGTCATCAATCTCTCCTGACAGATAACAACAACAAGTAAGAAAGTAATTAAGATAAAGTAAGTAAGATAATTAGTGCTCTACTGCATAATAACGAAAATGCAAAAACGTATAAGATAAACAACCAAACAGCAGAAACTTTAAAAAAACAATGGTTAACAAAGAAACACGTGAGAAACCCGAAGCACAAATGGAAAGCTGGAACTGATGTTTTCCGGGACATAGGCCTATATCGCTTGATTGGAATTTTTCTCTCCAGGTAAAATACAATATTTAGACAGTGCTCATTCCACTGAATTTTGACGAAAATATCCTAGGCAACATTATCATAAAGCTCAGCTATAGAAACGTATTAACAGCAGACTAACATAATAACCAACGACGTAGACAGAACGGATTTCACAACAGGCCATTTAAGCTTCTATCAGAACCAGAACTCGGCCAACATTGAACAAACGCATTCTGATTTATTATGAAGCGAGAAATATTCTCCCGTTTCTACTTTTTTGTCAGAATGCAACCGGAAGCACCGCGGAATGACATTTCCAAGGCCTTACCGACGATGCTGATCTTCTGTTCGGAGATGACCGGAGTGTGTATGTGCTGCGAGAAGTCGCTGTTGGAATGAGGTCCTCCGCCGACAGGAAACAGGAAATAATGACTGTCCGACAGCTTCCAGTCGTCAGAGTTTCCGGTGTCTATCGCCCGCTCGAAACTCAGTTGCAGCATCCCGTTCTCATGCGTCACTCTCGCGTTATTCATATTCTGTCTTGCGTCTTTAATGGGCTTCGTTTGCCGCTCTTTCGTAAACCTATTGTACAAGTTCAATTTACAAAAATTTCCAACAAACGGCATACAGAATTTCATACACAGCAATTACTTGCAACGTTCAATATACGTACACTGCGTTTCAGAAATTCGTTCCACTTTGTGATTGTCCATATCTTTGCCACATGTTAACCGATTTTCAAAATGTTTTCATCGGTAACACCTCAGCAATTGACAATAAAGTAATTATTAAATATTTCGCCACACCTTAACTGCGTTACTACATTACCTTGTAAAATATAAATGCAAGAAAAACCAACAAAAATAAGCAGAAAGCATGATGGAAAATGAAAGACACTTCGGACCAATATCGCTGTAAATGATCTGTACGATGCTCCTCTGTATTAGACCCGTCATTTTAAATATCTAGCGGGTTGAACGATGTGTTTGTTTTTGGCCTTCTCAATTTATTGGGCCTATCAGCTCATTCACAGTGGTAATTCGCAGTGATCACATCTCTTCAGTACCTGCATTCGTCAGTCTGCCGCTTTCATGCTTTTGGTCGGCGTTTCCTGTTTTCCAAATCTTTTTGGTAATGATAATCTTTATTCACCAACACAATGTGGTAGATAACAAAACAAAAATATGTACAACAGTTACTGGGCTATAGCATATCACAGACACACATAACCTTAAGTATAACAGTATTCTAACAGCTTAATGCATCCAGTCCTTCTCTTTTGTTTTTTATCTTCAAAAAATCTGCCAGAATTCACTGCAAACTGTTTTTTGAACTGGTGTGAGCGTTTAATCAAAGCCGTGTTTTATTGCTAAATGGCATGTTACATTAGCGGCATATCGTCACTACGTTAAAAATTATTAAGTCCAATAATATCGCCTGTTTTTGTTCACAAACGCAATACAATTTTTGCATATGTATTATGACGACTTTAATGTGCTGGAAAATTTAATAACCACACTGTTGCTAGCTGTCTACAGAGTGCGCCAGTAAAAAAATTTGAAAACCGGTTGATATTTAGTGAAGATATAGACAATCACAAAGTGGGACGTTTTTTTTGAGACACACTGTATACAGCTTTAACACTGCTAATGGCAAAACACCTGAAACGTCGACGTAAAATTTAAATCGCTAGTCATTTATTAATTGATGCTTTTTTAAATAAATTGTTTGATGCTTTTATGTTTTTACATGTTTTTCGTGTTAATTTTTTCGTGTGTACTACCCATGTTTCGTTTTATTTGTTTGCTTACCATTTGCGGCATGCGTTTGTCATGCACAGATAAAAATACTGTCCGACACTTACTTGCTCGCTTATTCAATTACTTACTAAAGTCTATCGATTGATGCCTGTCACTTATTTTAAATTGTGAAATATTTTCCACACACAGTAAAGGTAAAGGAAAAGGTAAAGGTCAGAATATAGCTCTTAAGGAGCGAACCCCTCACAGAGCTACGGAGCGTCACTTGTCATATGGGATCACACAGTGTTACCTGCCACCCGACACAGGTGAACGCGCCCTGCCTTAACCCCAGCCAGGTACTTGATTTACCTACTCTGGAGGGATGGAAGGCTGAGTTGACCTAGGCGGCTGGTTATACACCGAGATGGTTTACCTGCCCACTTGCAGTCACCCATCGCAGTGCTAACCGGGCACGGCGTAGAGTAACTTCGCTGATCGGATCAAACTCGTTACCACTACACCACGCCACCAACAGTCAAAGACACACGGAGAACGCCACGAAAACGTAATCTTCTGACCGGAGGCAATTTCAACAGATTGTCACTCATCCATCAAACGTGACGCCGTTTCCGTCGCTGTCCACGTAGCCGACATAAACGTCCATATTTTCCTACAGAATACAAATTATAATATTATAGCACTTATGCATCAGGGTAAGACATACGAGGCGAGAGATACAAACACAGATTTTAATTTACGGAACTACGTTTTCGCACCACATGTTATTGACATATTGGAACGTTAATTGCTCGTATATCGTAGTACAAGTCGACATGTTGTGCAAAAACGTTAATGAAAACAATACTGCAAGTGATGCATCTATTCCTTCTCATGCACAGAAGCGTCAGAAAAGGAAAAAGTAGTTGATTAGCTGCTAAGGCTGTTACAAAACCATGCAGACATCCACTTCATCGGACTAGAGATGACCATGGGAATGGGATTCCCAATGGGAATGAAAATCCCATGGGAATCCCATCGGAATGGGAATTGATGACAAAATTGTAAATGGGAACGGGAAGAAATGGGAAACAACCTGCATGGGAATGGAAATGGCCCTTATTCCCATGGGAATAAATTCCCATCGACGGATCTCGTGCCTGTCTTATGTTCTAGCTAGAAAAAAGATACCGTTTTTCGTCAAAATCGAATACAATTCAGCATATATTTTCTGCAGTTTGTAATGATCACTGTCGCGCGTCTTAGCCATAGCCTTGGCGTGGTGTGTGTGTCCGTCCGTCACACTCTGCAGCCCTATCAAAACAGTGCAAGCTAAAATCATGAATTCTTTACTGTGGGCTCGGGTGTCAAATAGGGGTACCTCCTAAGAAGATGTTATTTCGCCGCGACTGGCTCGTTTATTGTGAAAAAGGTTGCAAATTGGTCCAGATATGCTGCTCATCATAACAAGCACTGCTGACGGGCTTTTCAATTTTATCAACATCGATGACCTTGAACGACCTTGAACACCCAAAATAGGGGATTTCAATGATTTTTTTGCAATTTTTGGCTTCAGCGCACATTTCCGGAGTGAATTGCGACGAAATAGCTGGAGATATACCAAGACCACCTGCGTATGAAATTTGCAGCATTAAACGCAGATTTTAACAGTCCAAGTCCCGATTTCCTATAGGTTGAAAGAGGCCTGTACAGGCGGTCATCAAAGAAGCGTACCCAATAAAAATGGTTATTTCACCACTATTGGCTTGTCTAGCGTTTAAACAGTTGCAGATATGCACAGACATGCTGCTTATCATTACAAGCCCTAGTGATGAGCTTTTGAATGGTGTCACCATCAGTGACGTTGAAAGACCTTGAACCTGTGAAAAGAGGGTTTAGTTTTTTTCAATTTTCGACTGCAGCTGCAGATTTAGTTACTCCTTCAAAACATGATGTTATTTTTTGCACGCTGTACACTCGAGCTGGTAGGACCGCTGCTGTCGCGCACGTTATGTGAGCTTTGATCAAATTACTTGTTAGATTCAACGACAAGCAGAGCATACTCAACACAGTATAATATTGTGTGTTAGGCCTGAGTTCTTGATGGGCCAAAAAGTGTTTATGCCGCAACGATGAAACAATTTTTCGGGAACGGGAATGGGAAAGAATGGGAAAAGTCCAGTGGGAATCCCATGGGAATGGGAATTGATTACAAAATTGGGAATGGGAATGGGAAGGAATGGGAATTGACTGCATGGGAATAAGAGGGAATGGGAATGTAAAAAGTCATTCCCGATCATCTCTACATCAGACCTTATAAACACTGTAGTAAAATATCGTATGCATGATATATTAGTCTGAGCACTGTATTTTGTACAGATTTGGCCACCTTTTAGAAACAAGCGATAACCAGTTTGGATTTAAAAAAGGGCGTGGCTGTACAAATGCAATTTATACTGTACGAAAGACTGTCGAGCATTTTTTGTTAATGGTGGCAGTACGGTATACTTATGTTCCATTGATTTATCAAAGGCATTCGATAAGGTTAATCACCATGCCTTATTTATAAAGTTATGAAGAGAAATATTCCCAATGAATTGCCTACTGTTCTGGAAAACTGGATTGGTGATTGTCATATGTGCATTAAATAAAACGATGTAACTTCTATGTTTATTAAAATTGATTTCGGAATGAAACAAGGTTCTGTCCTGTCTCCTCACCTGGTTGCTATTTATATTGATGATATGGTTACACGTCTTCATACTAGTCAACGTTCTTTTATTGTGCTATACGCAGACGATATTTTAATATTTGCACCGTCTATCCAAGAATTGCAAACTATAGTTAGTATCTGTGAACTAGAACTGTTATCTATTGACATGGCTATAAACGCTAAAAAAATCTTGCACAATGCGTAATGGACCACGCCATGACATTAAATGCGCTAGCATTAAAATAAACAACCAAGACCTGCCGTGGGTCAATGAAATAAGGTACTTGGGCATCTACATTGTTAGGGCAAATAAGCTAAAGTGTTCTCTGGACCATGCAAAACGTTCTTTTTCCCTGTCAGTCAACTCGATTTTTGGTAAATTGGGAAGAACTGCATCCGAGGAGGTAATAGTACACCTAGTTCATAGCAAATGTCTGCCTGCTCTGCTGTATGGTCTGGAGGTTTGTCCACTAACTAAAACTGACTATCGAAGTTTAGACTTTGTGGTGATACGATTTTTAATGAAATTATTCTGTACATCAAACAGTGTTATTGTAAACGAATGTTGAATGTATTTTAATTTCAGACTACCCAGCGAAATTGTACCGACACGAAGTGTTAAAGTAATGTTGAAATTATCCAGCGTTGCTGAAGTCTAATATGGTTATGCTTACTGAGTACTGACAGTTTTACTGACGGTTTCGTTGTTATTATTATTAATTAAGTTTAGTTAAAATTTATTTTTTTTGTTTACCTGTGCTACCATTGTATTATGGTGAATAAAGTTGTATATATTAACTTGTACAACTTTTCTGATTGGTTGGATGACAAACAGTCGACCTGCAGAAATTTTTCTTCCAACATAAAAAAGTTTGATTTTGAGACACTCACACCTATCTGGAGTAATTCTATCAAGTAAAAACTAAAACAATCATGCATTGTACACTGATATGTACCAGATGGCGCGTAAAAAGTAGAACATGCAATGCCCGATCTATGGAAAGCATGTCTGTTCTACATTTTCATGCGCCAAAAAACACTACGAACATGATTATAAGCCTATTCCATATCCAGAGCAGTCGAACATATTCACCAAAACAAAGAACAGTAACCGTAAATTACAAATTTGCAAAATTATTGCCGAAACGTCGAGTGTTTACCATCTTGGGCTCGGGCGCGAAGGCAATGCCGGTCCAGTAGTCGGAAGGTACTTTGGCAGTGATGTCGAATGTGACGACGCCGTTGGGCTGATCAACACTCCACTGCGCGGCGTAAACACACGCCGAGCCAATGCACCCTGTTGGGCTTGACCAACCATCTCGCGCCGGCCTATCCGGCTTATCTACAGATCACATAATTTATTCTTAAAAGGCATTAACTTGCGGGTGAAAAAAAAACATTAAAAACATGTTTTTCCTTTCAACAGAAACATGAAAAAATACAGGCGTAATAACGCAAGCGTTGAATGGCGAGTCTACGACAACGTGCAGTAAGTCGGAGTTGGCAATCGGAGTCACTGTGTCAGAATCAAACAAGTAATTTGAGCAAAACTCAAGAGACGCGCGACAGCCTTCGTCCTCAGGTTGTGTTGGTCTACCTACAAAAATGTCGTCGCAATTCACTCTTGATATGTGTCTCGCAGCCGAAAATCGCACAAAAACATTAAAACCCCCTATTTCAAAAGTTCAAGGTCATTCAAGATCGTCGATGTTAATACCACAAAAAAGCTTGTCATCGGTGCTTGTTATGATAAGCAGCATGTCTTTGTCTGTCTGCAACCGTTTTCAGGCTAAACGAGTAAATAGCGGTAAAATAACCACTTTTTAGAGGGTACCCTTCTTTGACGCCCGCGTGCGCTGGCCTTTTTAAACCTTTTTAAACCATGACAAAAACAAAACAGAAAACGCGACTTTTACACTGAAACCGGCATGAAAAAATAATAAGTAAGTAAATATTTCTAGTAAAATTTTCGACATTTTTGGCCAGTATAAAAGTAGTTTTTTTTTCTTTAAAAGTACGCATTTTTGAAAATGTCCCCAAGTCTCAATGTGATCAGGACACTATGTCGTTGTTATGCTTGCAATGGCGCCTAAGTATGACAAAGTGCAGCATTCTGTGATAATCACCTTGGGCGAGCGCAACTAATAAGAACCCCATGCGGCATATTTTCAATAATTATGTATTGCATGTTTTAACAACAAAAAAGAAAGTAAATCAATAAAACGGTAACAAACTTAAATATAACTAAAAATTTTAACTAACATTTTACTGACACGGTGTATTATACAAACCAAAGAAGTTGACGGAGATGACTCCTCTGTTACTTTCGTGGTATTTGATCTCGTCTGGGGGATAGAAGTATTCGATGTCCGGATGTATTTGTCCGTGAGACCAAATAGCAGTCATCAGTGTGTTCACTATTGTGTGGTCCGTGTGTTCCGTTGCTATAGTTTCAACATTCCAGCATCCAAAATACGTACTTATTGATTCAATCAAAAAGTGAACACAAATGAACGTCAACGTTCTTAATGCTGTTAAGCTAAAGAAAGTGCCATATGCGTACTGGGCTATAGCTCTTCATAAACTGTACACCGTTTCCAAACCGGATTAATTCATTTACTCACAGTAACTCACTTACTCTTTGAATCTCTGGTCACTTAAATATAAAATTTACAAGAAAACCTTATTGTCGTTATGGTTCTCATAAACATTACGACCGAAAGCAGTAAATCGTCATTTTCAATCGACACAATTGTTTAATCAATGCCTCGCCTTACTCCAGGAAACCCACATTTTAACCACTAAATTACCGTACTACTGCAGAATTATCTGCTAGTAAAATTTTAATGGCGAAACACCAGTTTTTAAAACTTTAAATAACTACAAATTTGGGGCAAAGCCCAACGTGAGTCCGCCCGGCGCCGTATGTCTGATTGAAAAATAGATTTTAAACGGTTGAAATTCCTTCCGTAACAAAGTCACGTGGCCCGCACTCAAATGCATTAGCATACGCAGAACGCGCACTGTCGACCTAAAATGGGTAAACATTAGCCGCGTAATCTCTGGTTTTAGTGGACCAAAGTTCACCATTTTTTTGTTCAACGAGGGAGAAAACGTGCTTGATAACGCCGTTTACCGCTTGTCAATATATCTATCCATTGCAGAAGTCACATTCGAAAGTTGTCGTAAAACGTACTAAATTTTGGACGTTTTTTGCTCTCCCAAATTTTGAGAAGGCAGTGCCCACCAAAAGTTGTACCTGGGTTATCACCCCAGCTAGCGACAAGTCACGTGAAAAAGTTTTATAAGCCTACTCCCCTGGCTCCAAAGATCTTGTGGTTAATATGCTAAAATTTAAACCAATTTTGGACCCCCTTTGAAAAAAAATTGTACCCCCGTCCCCATTGGGAAATGCGCGTGTAAAAATTTGGGGGCTCAGGATCGAAATATGGTCTCCCGAAAAAGTCGATTTGGGTGGGTACGATTTCACATCGAGATCTCAGTAGTCAATGGATTAAAGTTCACTGCATTTTTTTCACCGAACGCAAGAGACCTATACAGACCGGTAACTGGTCGCCTGAAGATGACAGTGGTAGTGCCGTCTGTCTGGCTGGCGATTGCAGCGGTAAGGCTCTGAGACCCGCCGTAGAACTCGTCATGTCTGGGTGTCGACCTATCGGACGTGTAATAGTCACCGACGCGACTCAACTGACCCACCGCGGCGCCGATCACGATGTCAGCACAATCCATCCCGTTCACGTCACCGATCGGATCTATAATACGCCACAATGCGTAGATCGATCGATCACGTCAATCATAATAGCTTATGTAAGAAGTTACTTTTAGGCTAATCCGCTTGGTAGTTTGAGGAATGAAACAGATAGGCGTAAACCGTCTAGCAGAAATAACGAAATAACATCAAATGAAGAAGGCTTTAGACTATGTTAGTGATTGCCAAGTACCAACTAAAGTCAGCTTGTAAAGACGCCATATGCATAGCCCCATCTAAGGTTCCCCAAATGATTTTTGCTGTTTTAGAGGACTGATGTCATCACATCGTCTTTACACACAGTAATCTGTTGTAAACTAGTAAGTTTTTTTAACATTTATTAGTGATTAATAGTAACCTTGGCCCTATCTCTCACCGTTTCCGAGATATGGCCGGTTTTCATTGAATTCCCTACTTCCCATCCATTCAGTTTCCAACTTGACAATTTTCCCCTTCCACCACATCACCAAAATTTTGCTTGCTTATGTTTAAGACCCATGGCTAATTATTCGTGTAAAAGTTTTCCCTACGATCTAAAACTTAGTCACAATACGTCCGTTACGGACGGACGGACGGACAAACAGACAGACGACAACCATGCCAATAGCTCGACCGTTACTTCAGTACAGTGTGCTAAAAATAAAATTTAAAAACTTTAAAAGCGCTTTTTTAAAGTATGATCCTTTAACTGGACGTATTGACCAAATCGTGCTTGTTGCACGACGCTTCGAAAGCAATATCAAGGCTTAAACTCTGACTTGTACTATTTTAAGCTTTATTTTTAGCTATCTCACCAATCATGTTTTTTTTCTTTAAGAACGTTCATAGAGCTACTTACTTTCCGGTTCTGGTTCGTTTCCAGGCTCGGGCGAAGGTGAGGGCGTAGGGTCGGCTTCGCTTTCAGACTCATCTTCAGCACTTGGTGTTGTGGTGTTACCAGGCTTTCCTTCTGGTTCACCTTCTGCTGCTGTACCGTTACTCAAGCGCATAGAGTACTGAACGCATAGTTCATCTAATCATACATCACAAGAAATATTATTAGATTGTGACCAATCTGATGTACTCCTCGCGCGCATCATTCTCTTTTGTATTCTTTAAAAAGCTTTTTTGTTCATTTCGGCTTGTATTAGAGACCCAGCATCTAATTGAGACCCGTTTAATAATTATTATACTAATAGTAACTGTCGTCGAGATCGTTTTTGGAAATTGTCTCCCGCAGTTCGTAAAATATTGCCCGATTTTAGGAACAGGGAGAAAAAAATTTCCAATAATGGTCGATGACGGTAGTTGCCATTTGTCTTGTTGTCATGCCTCTATCTGGCACCGTTACAAAGATAATGGGGTCACGACCTTAACCTTTAGGAGTCACGTGACGTTATCGTCACGTAACCATTCGACTCCCGGTGGTCGACTTCCTATAGGTTGTCCATAGTGACCATGCGTCTATCTAGCACCGTTATGGAGATATGGCTGTTTAAAGTTCTTCCAGTAAGGCTCTTCCAGGAACAGTGGTCGGTCGTCGGTCGGTCCTCAATATTACACTGATCTCATACAGGTACACTCCTCTTCGCTACGTTAGGAACGTAGCGCGCAAGGAGTAAAAATAAACAGACTCACCAACTCATACGTAAGACGTCGTGCGCAACAGGGAAAAGGCAGGCACTTCTGTGATCTTATAAAATCACTTAACTATGCAACGTGACACTTTCAGCAACTGAATAAGTTACACAAATAGACTAAAATATTGCAAAAGATATGAAACACTGACTGACGGTTTTACTTTTTGTTTTTTTGTCTTTGAATAAACTCACAAACTAAAACATTGCGTATAAGCTTAGTCAGTAAACTGACGGCTTTAGCAGCGAAAAAATGAGCGTAGTTGCAACAAAAACTATAACGAAGTGTACTTCTACAAAGAGTGTTAGATTTGCTAATCACAAACTATGTTTTTCGTTAACTTCCTATAGGTGAGTTACCGACAATTATAATTCATAATTGTCGGTAACTCACCTATAGGAAGTTAACGAAAAACATAGCTTATGATTAGCAAATCTAAGAAACAATCGATAATATTAGCGAAAATAAAGTACACTTTTTTAACTCACAATGTGTAAAGGTCGACACTTAACAAAGGCTACAGTCCTTAGTGCGTATATCACGAAATTTTTTTAACAAAATAATCTCTTAGTTTCATTTGCAACCTAGTCACAGCCAGAGACTAGAAGTAAATAAGCAAGTAAGACGCCCAAAAAGCCTCTGGCGCTATTATTATAAAGCTGTTCAAAAAATTAAAAGCCGTTAGTCACCGCGCGGTTTCCAGCCGAACCCCAAAAAACTGTTCGTCTTTGCTTGTATTACAACTTCCACTTCGCTGTTCGTACAGCTCTGAACACACAGTAATGTTGTAAAATTCTAAACAACGTAATATTTCTTTTAAAATACCCGAGTTAAAGAACACAATAAAGTATACGTTTTATCACGGTCTAAAGTGGGCTATATTATGCGACTGTACCGAGGTACACTTATTTCATGGTCGTGATCGACGGCGTATTCTGCCTGCGACGTGCGTGTTCGCCGAGATGCGTTTCGCGTTTGAGCCGTCACCCTTGAGTGGAGTGAGATTATGGGCGGTTATAACGCTCTAGACACTGTGGTCATGAAATAGCAAGTCTCAACATAATGCTCGCATCACGAAACGGGTATATAACACTGATTCGGATACCAGTAGTCAGTGACAGAGAATAAATGGTGCGTACTTGAACGATGCGGTAGTAGAGATAAGCTTGGCTGTTTGCAGACAAAGTGCGTTTTCTATAAAGCGCGGCGTCGAATGTAGTTGACTTTATCGGAGATTCTAGATCAATTCACGCAGTCATATTGCTTTACTATAATACATAGATTATTGTTGTCATATACAAGCATAAAATATACCGTAGCTATTTACTTCTGTCATGGCAGATGACAGTATAGGCTATGTAAGACTGCGAGCGTTTGCGGTTGAGCGTGAAATAGGCCTAAGGCATTTGTTAAATGCTGCGAAGCACCTTGAACACCTGTGTTGAAGACAAGAAGTAGGCTAATTATGTGTAAAATTCAATATTTTTTCAAACATTTTATTTTATTTGCAACCACGAGCAAAGTAATACGACAGTTATAACCCGTTTTGCAGTATTGTAGCATTTCGGTCTCACACATGGCACTAGTTGTTGTGGCCTTATAGGTTTAGCATTTCATCAGTAAACTTTAAGCTTGTCAACTTATGAGAAATGTTTCAAAACGTTATACTTACTTACTTGCTACGTTCAAATCATAGCCAATTATATTCAACTGCACGCTGGATCAGTGGCGTATTTAGGATTTGGCAAAAAGGGGGC
>Ga0056128_1002719_pt1 | contig 21143 bp, 15 predicted proteins | sample WorMetLIZISLAND2_FD_71113 | JGI IMG/M metagenome (GOLD analysis project Ga0056128, IMG submission 71113) | Marine gutless worms symbiont microbial communities from Max Planck institute for Marine Microbiology, Germany - Olavius geniculatus... ... | reverse complement strand
ACTGCTATTTCCTTTGAACAGTCCAGGTCATATGTCATGTTGCTTCCCAGGTAGGTGAATTTCTCCACATTTTCCAGCTCAATTCCATCTATGCATATCTTACTTGATATTTGCTTATCAAGTTCTTGATAGAATTCTTAAATAAACGTTTTTTTTAAAAAAGTGAAAACGTAAAAAAAACGTTAGTAGATCTATGGTCTATACCTTGGTCGACGCGTCGACGGCGGCCCCACGTCTAACCAGCTCATCAATGATGTTGATGTGACCTTCCTTGGAAGCCAGGTGCAGAGCTGTCAGACCATTCTGCAGCCAGCCGCGACCACACGTCACAATCAATGATACGAATTCGTAACAAACAAATGTGCAGCCTGCGTGACCGTGACATGCGCTTTTATCTGTGGTCCTAACAGTTTTTACTTAGGCCACGTTAAATATTTGTAATGAATGTAAAGAGGCGCATAATGGCAAAGACTATAGGTTATGTGTTCACGTCTGCTATAGCAATACTAACACAAAACCAAGCTGTCGCTAGGGTGGATTTATAGGCTATCCGAAGGCCAACGCAACGCCCGATTTCTGGTCGCGGAAAAGGCTATTTTCCACAGTGACTGCAGTCATATACACGCTATGGTGACGCTGTTATATCGAACGCTACAATCAACGCTAGGATACGATACGGCGGACGTGGGTAATGGCTGCAGGTACCTTAATGCAGATAAATGCATTGCATTTAAAATGCGGCGAAACCGCTGCTGATAGAAACATGGTTGCTATTGACATGCAGCTTATAGGTAATCGTCATGGTCCTATCCAAGCTCACGATCGCTGACCCCTTACGACTTACCGTTTAGCCGCAATACATGCGTTACAGACAAACGAGAGACGGCATAATTATCGTACCCAAAACTCGACCTAACGGTCGGTCAATAACGCGAAACAAAACTACAACAATATGCCGAATAGGGATGAAAATTTTTCTATTATAGCATTAGTTTCCAAAATGTCAGGAAAGCAGCAACATTTATTATAACCGTCACACGCCCAAAATTTCGAGATTTAACCTCTTAGCTTATAAGCGACTCCAGTTACAAATCACACAGGCACACAATTCCTTTGAACATATTATGTAATATCCGCCCGGAAGTAATAAAAACGGCACGAGACATAACATGAGAATAAAAAGGACATTAATAGCAAAGTGAGATCTGTTATCACAGTGCATGGAGCAAATATCGAGATGGGAATGTTTTGTTCGTATCCGCTCGCTACTAGCCAAACAGCAGCCAAACCCCACAATGGCGTTTGGCTGCTGTAAGCCTATTGCTGTGTGCGATATTGCGACATACATCAAACCGCGACAGGACCACGTGACGCCATAGTGTTTGTTCCACAAACAGCGCCTCACTAGTAGTGACGGGCAAATCGCAGTTAAAGACTCGAATAGCTACATCATCCATTCTTTTTTAATTACTGCGGCTTAATAGTGTAACGATAAGACGTCGAACTTGAGATGGTAAGGTTGTTGGTTCGACTGATCCCGGTCGGGTCGCTATCAGGTGGTTAGTATTTGGATGGATGACTGTCTGCACTCTGCAGCCAAGTAAACCATCTAGAAAAATAACCAACACCCAAAACAACTCAGCCTTCCATCCGTCCGGGGTAGGTAAATCGAGTACCGGCCTGTCTGGCTGAAGTTATGAGAGAACGCGATCACCTCTGTCGGCAGGCAGGTAACAGTGTGTGATCCCATATGGCAGGTGACGCTCCGTAGCTCTGAGATGGGCTTCAATGAATACCTATATCATTTAACCATTCAACCACTAATTTACTGTAAATGTCTGAAATTGGAACAGATATCACGTCGATACTGATTTTTGTCATTTGCATGTTTTGTTCAACGGGTGGGGTCATCTGGATTTGCGGAATTTTGCTATATTAACTATTAGTTGCTTTTTTGTGTGTAAACAAAACGAATCAAATTTAAGTTTTATCGAAATCGCCCATCACTACGGTATATGGTGCTAACTATTCGCCGTGCCGGCCCGACGGACGCGTGGGTCATCATGCTCGCTGTTTCATAATACATTCATATCGCTGTCGATGGTTTAATCAGCTTAATGAAAAAGGGACCGAAACGACGGACCCGAAACGTTTTGCCCCATACGCTGTAGAACATTATTCAAAACCTATTTACGCCGGGACAAACACTCGTGTTGAATTCTACAGGTTACATTGTTTTGAAGCTTTTTACGAAGCGTCATCTGCCATATGGGATCGCACAGTGTCACAAGTAAACGCGCCCCGTCTTTAACCCCAACCAGACAGGCCGGTACTCGATTTACCTACCCCGGACGGTTGGAAGGCTGAGCTAACCTTGGTGTTGGTTGTATACCTGGACGGTCTACCTGTTACCTGTACACAGACAGTCATCCATTCAAGTGCGTAGGCCTACGGGTGTGACGTCACCCGAAAGCACACGGCTTGTAATTACACATAAGCAGCAGACGTACCGAGTTGCAGGCATCGATGTCGGTGCCCTCGTCGACATACGCAATCAGTGAGTCGAGGTTGCCGGCACGAGCTGCGCGCAGAAAGTTCGAGTTCGAGTTCGAGTCCGTCTGTTAAACACACCCGCAACAACTGCATTAATTGCGCGCATTTTAAACACCACAGCACTGCACGGTCTTGATCAGTGTACTAAGCGACAGAAATGAACTAAATTCAATTGAACCGAACTGGAATCTCAGTTCAGTAAAGTGTACAAGTTAACAAACGAAATTATTGATTGTTAGGCTTAAGTCCATTTCTGTCTCTTCGTACCGCCTTTAACTGATTCCAAAAAATGAACAGGTGTAAAACAGTAAATTAGCGTTAACCAATTAGCGTTAAGCGTAACCAATGTGCCACATTTCACAACTAAAAGGGCACTCGGAAAGCGCAAACCCCCGCAACGATGTGTCAATTCTTTCCGTTGTGTTCGCCAGCTGGTAGCACCATATTCGATAGAGGTTTGCCATATTTGGAAACGACAAAGAATCTTCGAGTCCTATCCTAAAGCCAAATGCTGATCCAGACCACCACCAACATCTAAATCATCTCTTAAGTTCGACGAAGTCTAACTTTCCTTGAAAACTTCAGTCAAAATTGTCAAATCCGACTAAAATCCCGCCTATAAATCCAGTTAACAAACAGACGAGCAAAAAATGCCGAATGTCACTTTACAGTCTTTGTGGAGATAATTAAAGGAAAGTGTCGAAAACACCACAAAATGACAAAAACACAAAATAAGGCTCTAGTAATAACACAGTAAGCCTACCACGGCTATGAAGCTTACTAGCAACAAAAAACGACAGTTTCTGAAGCGCCGTGGAGAAAAAAATGACAAAGGCGTCTTGGCCTAACTTACTGTCAACGCCTGAGAAGTTTGGCAATATGGACGAACAGAACCAATTATGTCCTGAGTGAGTGAGTAGTTTCTTAACGGCACATCAGCACAAAATAGGCCATTCAGTGCCATACGTGGTTAAAATTAGTTAAAAGTAGTTAATATATGTATTAAAGGCAAAGTTAAAATACTTGTTAAAATCAAGGCTATTAAGCTAATGCAAAAACAACATTATATACGATTGTAAAAGTTGATATCTTTAACATAAGCGATGATTTTGTGAGATGCAACATTTTCAAAAACGTCCTCAAGTGTGTCCACTCCAAAATATCTCTGACGTGCTGCACTGTAACGGGTGCAGTATACCAAAATGTGCTTGACTGTGAGCGGAGAATGGCAAGCTTCACATACCGGTTGATTCTCTCCCTTTAGGAGATAAAAGTTTTTAAGTCTTGTATGACCAATTCGAAGACGATTAATGAGGACTGAGTCGTAGCGGCCCAGTGACGAACTGACACTGCGACCAACGGCCGGTTGCACACTGTAAAGTTTATTTGATGTACACTGGTTCCACAGTTGTTGCCATTCTTTAACACACATTTGGTTGACACAAGTTAACAAATCGCTGACTAGAAATCTCATGTTGGTGATGGCAACATCAAGTCCTGCCTTAGCGGCGACGTCAGCATCTTCGTTTCCTCGGATACCCACGTGGCTGGGAATCCAGCAGAAGGTTATAGATTTACCACTGTTAATTAGTTGGCTGTGATCCTTCAGGATCTTTAAGATCAGTGGATTTTCGACTTTGCAGCTCTCGATTGCTTGTTAGCTAGACAAAGAGCCCGAGAAAACCACATAATCTTTGCTTCTTGTACGGCGAATGATGTCTAGCGCCATATACAGTGCATGAATTTCGGCAGTAAAAATACTAGCATTGTCAGGTAGGCTAAGCGAGCTGTTTTGACAGAGTTGGGTGCAACAACAGCGGCAGCTGTTCTAATTCCATCCTTGGACCAATTATGTCGGCACTCAAGTGACTCAACACCAACATCTTTTCTCGTACACAGATATCTTCATAATTAGATGCAATTTAATGCCAAATTGGTCTGTACAGTGGCAGCCCTGCTGGCTGGCTGATTGCAGTTCCGATTTGCATATAAATTGCAATTTCGTTGCTCCGGTAACGCTTCTAGCAAAACACGAACGCACGCATGCGCGAATAGGTTTAATACAGTGCGCACATATCTGACATCTTTGTGGTGTCTTCAGCAGTCACTAAAATTTAAAGAAAGCGTTTGTATTTTTTTGTTATTTTGTTGCTTTGCATGCATAAAGATAATAATAACTACCGGTTATGTCACGACGAAAAAAATGCAAACACTGACTTTCGTTTGCTTTCCATTGTACGTAAGGCGCTAAACATTCGACTTTTTTCAGCCTGCATTTCGTATTTCATCCCGCTTTTTCCCACGCCGCTTCCCGCGTGATGGCATTCCGACGTTGCCGAGAATAAACTAATGTTATCCTGCAAGTATTCTTTTTTATATCGCGACAGAAGCGCACATTACGTCGGTTTAGCGTCCACAGGCTGTTCTGTGTGTTCTGAAGCGGAAAAGCGGACGCGCCCTCTCAAGCATGTAAATCGCTTTCCATCACATGCAAGCTTTTATAATATCCTGTAGAGAGAGATTTCATATGTGGAGTGTCGGCAAAAGGGTGGGGGGGGTACATCCGCCCCTCCCCTTTTCACTCTTCGTAGCTTTTATAGCTTTTTGCCACGCCTAGTACATTACGATACGTGGCCAGCGACAGCAAAATGTAATTTTACGCAAAATGCGAAAATATTTTATGCAGCATCTTAGTGGGGGTAAAGTTGGAAAGAACAAAGTAGCAATTTTTTCGATGTACATCTTTTAATTTTTCACAAGGAAGACTAAAAGTGCTAAAATTTCAATTTTGTATTTAATTTTCCAGAAAGTGTGTATTTTCAGCCACAAATTATACATTTTTAGAAAAAAATTTCCCGACAAACAAAAATTGCACCTCCCCTGTTTCTCTGCTACGGCGTCACTGATAAATCGATCATAAAGACAAGAAATAACCAAAATTTAGTAAAATAATTCTCTGCAACTGTTTTTGTGCTTCACTAAAACGCTGCCTACATGACGATGGTCACGGGACACGCACTGTGAGATACAATGTCGTTCTGGTTTGACGTGAGTACAGAGCGACGTAACTGAACTGAACTGACACGGTTTAGTTTTTGACGAACTGACCAATGGGCAAGGAGGACGAGCCTGTTGGTCATTGGTTGACGGGTAAGTAAACGTAGTCACGTATATGCCACCGACGCCGTTAGACGGTGCCTACTGTAATGCATTACTGCTTGCCCATTGGTCTGTTCGTCAAAAACTAAACCGTGTCAGTTCAGTTCAGTTCAGTTACGTCCATCTGTACGCGCGGTCACGGGACAAAATGAGATACGATGTCGTTTGGTCTAAAGGACACACGCGTATATAGGTCTACGTCTTAGCTCGCCGTATGTGTCCACGCACGCATTGATCGTATCCTACAGCATGTATAGTGTGTCTGTCTCCAAGGTCCTAAGGCTGCTGACCGCATCACCTACAAGAAAGCGTCTTGTCGCGCCGTTGCTTCACGCAGACGCCCGTCGTCGTACTAATTATTTGCCGCTGCACAGTAACGCCTGTCCCGTCCTGCTACGTTTATCGTTGCCCCGGCGGATAAAATGAACGAGAAAATGTGCTTTGGCACTTAACCCCTCCCCTTCCAGCCAAGCCTTTTTATCAGAACCGCACTGTTGTAAAGAGAAGGTTTTTTGAGTAGTTTTGTAAGTATATAAGAAGTTTACATCACGGTCGGGTCTATACTCTAATAATGTTAAACTACTGTAACAGTCTATTGTACTGTATCGTTTTCCTATTCGAGACTCCACACATAAACAACTCTGTCGTTTGCTTTATCACGTAGGCTACAACTGTGATATACATGTAGACCCCTATTACCGTGGACAAAAGGAACCGAAGGAGAAAGAGAGTTTAAGCCTATTCGCTAAATATTCTTGCATTTATTTAAAAATATATACTAAGTAAAAAGCTGATCTATGATTTATCTGCCCGGCTATGAAGTCCCGGATCAGATCCAGGGTCACACAAGCCGAACAATAGGCGACAAAACATCTGCAATGTCATGCTTTAAATGACAACCCCGGAATTAATCCGATCGTCGCCATGAGAGCCTCACTAGATCACCAGGGCCTAGATAGCTTTCCTGTGGTTACTATTCGCAGCATGCGTCATATCCGATTCATCGAACACGAATGCAGTTACAGAGATAACATCAGTGATAGCTACACGCAGTCACGCACGGGTCCACTAGAACATGAGTATCGTCCAGATCGTCATCACGATGTGCGATGACCCAAGACAATAACGGACGGCCGCCGTGGCCAGCGGCGAACTCTAACCGCGCGTACAGGGCGATACAACTGAACTGAACTATGACACGTAGGGCTTAGTTTTGGGTAAACTGACCAACGGGCGAGCAGAGCGAGCCCATTGGTGATTGGTTGACGCGTACGTGCGCGTAGTCACTGACGCCGTTAAACGGGGCCTACTGTAACGCATTGCTGCTTGTCCATGGTCAGTTCGTCAAAACGGTCGGGGCTTTCAAATTCGTTTGGATGTTTGGGCCGCATTAAAATATTAGTCAGTCGGCGGGCCGCACAAAATACGGTAATTATTTTAAACAACGTTATTTATGCTTCAAACTATAGGCCCTATAAAACATGCAACCCTGTGCCAAAAGTGCTAACACAGCTCCCTATTGCTTCCTATACGACTTAATTTAGAAGAAAAAGTCTTAGAGAAAAGAAAAGAGCGTGGAAAGGATACCCGGAATAGACGCCCCTTATGGGCACCGCTACAGCTGCTAAAATCGCTATGTGCGGTATAGCGACTGTACTGAACGAGAATTTATATCGAATATCCAAGCCGACTGCATGGTGTAGCGAGCATTATTATAATGCGGTGATATTGGGAGAATGGCAGATGGACATAAAGATAGAGAGGCTGGAGGAATAACAGAACGACCTGTAGCCCATTGTAACGTGGTCGCAGATGACAGTCGGTTTGTGAGCAGTGTTCTTTGGTTTGACTGCAGAAATACCATTCACGCAGAGAACTGTAATTGCAACTGAAAAAAACTCAAATCGAAACTAAATATCAATGAGGAAACATATTTTGTAGTCAATAATTGTGACTTTCTGACGTAGAATTCCGGTGCTGTTCCGGCCTGTTCGAAATTACTTCACGGACTATTGGTCTTGTTAACATATTTTTCCAGTTCGTCGGCTTCCTTTTTCATTTATTCGTTATGCTATCTTCGATTCTAAGCTGGCACTCAATACCGTATCACATATGTGTGCCCAATTTCAAGCCCTCGTTAAAATTTTCACACCGCGTTATTATCATCATATTTTCGTCTTTTCAATGTCGCAGATTTAGGTAGAGGCGTAGAAACCACGGGGGCAACGTGGCCACTCGCTCCCGCATTGCTAAAAACTGCGAGGGCGAAATTATCTTTTCTCTCCCGCAACAATAGCCTATGCCAAGTCCAGCAGCTGGTTCATAATCAAACTTCTTCTGTATGCGGCATGGAAATGCATTAAATCGAACGCCGGTATCCCAATTATAGTACAACGTGTCCCAAAAACAAACAAAATTGTTTTTGTCATAAGTCTGGCAAATCTTTACCTATTTTGATAATTGTTGACACATGCAGAGATGCAACTAACACGGTAAACCATTGACACGAGTTAGGTACGGTGAACAGTGAGTGTTAATCACGCAATTTTATTTTCTTGGCCATATGTGTGCCAAAAATTATTAAAAAATAATAATAATAATCTGACTTGTAAAGCGCCAGTATGTGCTAAAAAAGACGGAGATTTGACGAAGTTCTGACAAAGAATGCTTTTTTGCATTATAATACAAAATTTTGTACTAGGACTGCAGAATTGGCTGAAAAACCCCTCAAAACATCAAAATGCACCAAAACTCTTGGTGGCCGGAGCACTATCCGGTGTCACTGGTCGCATGGGACGTTTCACTGCATTACTCGTGTAACCGATGTGACGTCGAGTCGTCGGACTGTTACAGAGATGTGTCTGGTCAACCGGAAGTCAGTGGCGCCATCTAGCCGTCTGCATCCACGTCCTGACATTACTCTCTCCCCTCCCAGGTCAAAACAACCCATCTATCGACGACGACCATCGGCTTAAAAGTGTATAGGCCGAATGCGAGTGTAACGACACACTATAGACCGTGTCGTGACGTACTTACACTGTATTTCATGACTGTGATCGACGGCGAGTTCTGCCTGGGAGGTGTGCGTTGTTCACACACGGCGGGACATGTAATAAGTAAAATATAATTATTTGAAAATGTATAGTCTTGAGGTTGCTTGTAGAAGTTTACGATAAACGCAAAGTGAAAGTCGTCAGTTAAATTCAGAGCAACTGCATAAATTATAAGCCTAAGTGCAGTCTCTCTTTGCCTTGTTTTTCCTGCCCAATTGCACTGGCAAGTTTACATTGGCAAATCAAATGATGACGACGATGATCATAAAATTTACTCATAAATTTATTGGGACAGTGGAACTCGTTGTAGCCTTTGAGGTTTTTATTTGTTTACTTATTGCACTGTTTAAACTATAAACGCACGTGTCATTCGCAGCAGTTCAATTCAATAGCATACAATACGATACAATTTGAGAATTTGCACTCAAAAACTGACAAACAAACAAACTGTCAGTTTAATCTAGCACATAAACTAAAAAGAACTGAAATGTTTAAAAGAAAAATGAAATGAAAGATACTGAGAATAGAAATAGTGTTAAATGTAAAACTGACAAAATTCGAAAAATGACTGAAGCAAAGACAACTAAAATAAGAAAAACTGAAAAGGTAAGAAGCGTGTGCAAGTCACGTGTTACTGCAAGAAAGCACGGCCGCACAGAACAGATTATGAGCCAATTTGTAAATGTGCCAATGGTTGCAGTTAAGGGTTATGTCCTGACGAAGGGGTTATGTTCGGGCGGGGTGCGTATTCTGTCGTTTCTCTGTCTGGAAGTGTCGTAATGGCGTTGCGCATCGGTCGCTAGAGGGCGGGCCAGGTCGGGCGTGACTGCAATTTTCCGAGTCAAACCGATAGCACTGTTGATTGATGCTCGAACTAGTATATAATATAAGATGGTGCCCAGTCTCCACATGTGCGACAAAAACTCGCATGCAACGAAAACAGGGCGGAGCTACCGCACGTACACTGCAGCAGCTGTCAATCGACTAGGGTTTGGCAGCGCCATCGCTCGAGTGGCGTCTCAGTAGGGGGTAAGGGATAAAATAATTAATTGTCTTGTATTTTTGAAGATATTCTATTTTACACGTAAGCTAATGACTTTTCTATTTCTGAGTCTTGCACGTTCCTCTTAATATGTTTTCAGGTAAGACGTGGTGCTGAACATACACTCGACCGGCACCGAGTGACCGAGGACGTGCTCATTTTAAAATACACTTGAACGATTTTGTTCAGAATGGAAATGACTTTTCCTGACTTTGCCAGTATTTTATGGGCTTTGTCGTCAAACTCCTCTGGGATACGTGAACTCAGATAGTGGTCTGACAACATAAAACGACGTCTCTGCTATGCACGGAGGCCGTTGAACGACTATATTGCGTTAGCCGAATTTTTTTGTCGGCGGTTACGCGTAAAATTTAATATCGGCTACGCCGGCTTAGCCATTTTTTCGGCGGCGGCGGCGGCTGAGAAAAAAAATTATTCGGCGACGGCGGTTATGGCGGCGGCTTCGGGGTTTACGTGTAGGAACGTTCAACGTGTTCTGCCGAACAGTGGTTCCAGAACAAAATTGATGGCCCCACAGGCCAGCGAATGTCGGAAACAGCGCAACATTTGCCGATTTGTGTCACTGTTAGGATGTCTTCAAAAATTTTCTGGGGGCAACCCTCTTCCAGACACCACCCCACTAAGGGCCCAGCGAGAACCGATGTAGTGGAAAATTCGTCGCACCAGAAAATTATTCCCACATGCAGCATACGTACGGGTTAGGGTTAAGATTAAGGATAGTGTTAAATTTAGGGTTAGGGTTAGAGTTAGGAGTATGGTTTAGGATTGGGGCTAGGGTTGAGGTTAGGGTTAGGGCTAGCGTTAGTTACATTATGACAATATGGAGGTGGGAAGAATTTTCCAGGTGCGACAAATTTTCCACGACACCGGGCCCCGCTGTGGCTCTCAAAGGACTTGTGGATAAAAGCCCGAGTTGACTTTAGTGTTGACTATATTTTATTTATTATTTATTTATTTCATTTAATGACAAAGGGTCGCAGCCACTAACATGCCATAATAAAATAACAGTAGGCCTATACATCAATGAATGTCACTGATAACACAATACAACAATATACCGCATGGTTTGCCCGTAGCTCTGCGACGTGTTTCCCATAAAGAGCTATCGGCCTACGCTACCTTTTAATTCACAGTTGTAGGCCTACATTTTATCACTAACCTTGCGAGAGGCAGATTTGTCCTGCTGAGACGACGACAGGTCGTCTTTGCGACTGTCGTCCAGATTATCGTCCGACGACGACGCCATAATCGCCGATTACCGTACGATACGATGACGTCACGCAGAATGACGTCACAACACAACGCAACACTATGACGTCACGTCACGCACATCCGGCGGAAACGGTCGCAAGTTGTTTATAGGGACTGCAAGCAGCAGGCCTGCCTGCTAGCCGTTGGTTGGGTTCATTCTGACACTCGCCAGACCGCACGCACGCACGCACTGGCTAACGGACGGACCACACGCGTCGCCGGACACCGGACTAGCGGCCCGCAAGGGACGCCTCAGTTGCCAGTTTCCCTCCTCCGCACTGGGGCGATCCGACGGCGGACTTACGTAGCCCGGCCGGTGCTAGAAAACCGGCTCCTTACGTTCCGATACAGCGTTTCCAAAGGCGTTGAACTAGACCGGCAAATTGATCGACGAAGCAAAAACGTCGGTCAGTCACGGTTGCTAAACAGCAAGGACCGGGCGCGGTTCGGCCGGCGTAAGACAATGGAGTGAATGGACACATGCCGAGTGTCGTCTGCGAGCTTGCTGTCTAGCAGTGACCGGTTGCTGGATCAATGGATGGCGTTCGGTAGGGGGAAGCGCGGGTGCAGGCGCCTTGAGCTTAAAGCCTGCTGCAGCGGCTGCGCCGTCGTCGCCAGTGTCGGGTCTTTCAAAGCGCGCGCACATGTGCAACTGAATTTTATAGTGAGACAAGACAAAATTAGAGCTTGTAAAGGGTGTACAAATGAACGGAAATAAATCGAAATGTCAGTTTGGAGCTGTGTCGCGTTGCACCGTCGGACTGTACAAAGCGAATGCACTGTCATTTTCAGCCGACCGTACTTTAATAACGGTCGAGCTATTGGCATGATTGTCGTCCGTCCGTTTGTCCGTCCGTTTGTCCGTCCGTAACGGATGTATTGTGGCTAACGAGTAGGGCATATGGGAGAAGTTTTTACACGAATAAGTGGCCATGAGTGTTAAACTCGGGCGTGCAAAATTTCAGGCATCTACTCCAAAGGAAACATTTTCAAATTGGAGGTTGAATGGACGGGGTAGGAAAATGTGCGTTTTCAATGGAAAACTGGCCATATCTCGGAAACGGTGAGAGATACGGCTTAGGTTACTATTAATCACTAATAGGAAGTGGCATATTGGCTTTCAAATAACGTAAAGTCACTGACCTTGGATAACCTTGAAGGTCACTGACAACCATTATGGTCGACTAACATAGCGACAGCTGGTTTTCTTGTAGTTTATTATATTAAAGTTTATTTCGCGAAGTGTACAGAGGGAATTCAGTTCAATTTAGTTTAGTTTGTTTCGTTCGCTCTGTCGGCGCATTAACGGTCAAAAATTAGCCGTATTTGATAGGCCTACTGCTAACTTTAAAAATTAACGATTAGGCCTAATCAATCGCTAATTTCGATTATTGAAGACTAAAAGTGGTTTTATGAAAAAACATGCATGCTTTGTCGAGTTTATTTTGTCGAGTTTACTCAGCCTATGCCTCATTACACCCCCGTAATGCACGTTTGAGTTGATCGCGATGCAAAGTAGGTCTAAGCTTATACCTATTGCACCTGTGAAAACTGCTGCTGCTGCAAGAAGCCCAGCTGTCGCTAGGTCAGTAGGGTGGGTCGACCGTATCGCCTAATTATCAGAAGGCCAGCCTCCGACTTTCGGTCGCGGAAAGAAAGCGATTTCCGAGAGTGACTACAGGTCTGTACACGCTATGGTGATGCTGCTATATCGAACGCTACAATCAACGCTGGGATACGATATGGTAATTCGGTGCACGTAGATGATGGCTGCAAGCCTGCAAGCAAAACTGTTCATTAAAAATTGCGGCCAAACCGCCGCAGATAGTGACATGATAACTATTGACAGCCTACAGGAACTTGTCTTCGCCCTATCCAACGGTACCATCGCGACTCTCTACGACGTACCGTTTAGCCACAATACAAAATACAAACGACAGACGACAGGCGACACCTCATATCATAAGCTCAACCTAACGGTCGGCCAAAGATTACACAGAATGGTTGAAGACCGACCGTCTCCAGTTGTTTTTGTCGTTACTTTGTTTTGTTTTTGTTTTTCTTGTTGCACGTGTGCGAAGGACTTAAGCCGGGAAGTGGTGCCGGCCGGGCGACCGGGCGTCTAGTCGACAGTGGCGCCGCCCTAGCGAGCGGATCGATAACTTCATGGCGGATCGAGCTACAGTGACTGGGCACGCTGATGAGTCACAGAGAGTTCACTAGAGGGCGCCAACTGATGACTGATAGCGCCATTCATCAGAAGCAATTAACGCTTTGTAGACCTCCCGGTCTGGCAGATTGGTGGGCCTAAATTTAGTCCTATACGACGCTATATATAGCGGTAAATATACAGGGTGGCGCATGAAAAGTGGAACAAGAGTTCCGAAAACGATAGTTTCGATCATTGCAGTGAAAAGATTCATGTAGCCTAATGCCAAATTCGGTTAATTCACACTCAAAACTCCGAGGCGAACGCAACTGTCACAGGTGTGAATTCAATGTAGGTCTAAGTGTTTCAACGGCGTATAGTGTAGGCCTGCGTCCTCAATAAAAGTTGTCAATTTACACGTATCTCTTACTACTTATATTTCCGAAAGTATGTGCACTTCATTTGGAAGGAGAACTCTAATTTTAAAAAAAACCCAGCTCGGGTGGCGTTTTGTACGGTGGCCCTCTGTCCGTACACCTGCCACAGTAGATTTAAGGGAAGTTCAGAACGACATAAATGAACTGAATTGATAAACCAAAATTTAAGACAAAACGGGCTATAACTGGGATTGTATGAGAGATATTTTCCAGATCCTTGCGTCTAACAAGGGTTTTTAAAAACTGAACTCGCTTAGTATACATTTCGCGAAATAAACTGAAGTAAAATAAACTAAACTGTCAGTTCGTTGGCTTAGTACACACCTATAGACGCAACTTAAATGTGCTGCAATTTCAGTTCAGATCAGTTCAGTCCACATCTGTCGCTTCGTGCACGCCTTTAGCCTGCAACTCAAACATAAGGATCTAAATTACAAATCTAACCATCGTATTGCTTATAATTGTTCGTTGGCCGCATGCGTCAATCTGAGCTATGAAGTGAGTGGTTAATAGTAATTAAATTACGAGGCCCATGCATCACAGGACTGCCAATCACGATTCACGACGCGAGCGAATTGACCTACCTAACATAATTCTTCATCCGTGGTGATGATAGTCACTGTCAGCATAAGACAAATTAAATCACCGCCATTGTGAATAATTATTGGCTTTCAAAAGCGACGAAGAAAGGCTGAGCAAATTTTTAGCGCATTTTAGAGTAGGCTTATGCAAAGGATATCATAGATGGAGAAAAAAGTAAACGTTCGTATAGGCCTATTAGAAGAGGCCGGGGGTACAGCATGCATAGGGACCAACCGAATTCACGGGGAAAAATGCATGATTTCACGGCAGAAATTTTAAAATGTGTCAAATTTCACGGAAAATTCACGGAAAGAGTTTCGGAAATTCACGGACCACACAGACGTTATGCAAACAAAGAAATTTTAGAATAACGAATATTTACTACACTAAGTCAAGACTCAAGACAGTCAACGTCAACTACTTGGTGCTGAAGTGCGACACGTAGCAAACAACAACATCCGTACAAAAGCTGCTGATAAAACTCTGGAATTGTCATAAATTAAACTAAAAGCGCTAAAATTCACGAAAAATCACGGATTTCACGGAAATCGGCGTTTTTCACGGAAGAAAGCCAATTTCACGGAAAATGTCACGGCCGTGAAATCGTGAATTAAGTTGGTCCCTAAGCATGCACTAATGAAAAGAATCTGTAGCTTGCTCTCCATGGCGCATGTCTCGGGAAAGTATAGTCTTGAGAATTTGGTAGTGACTGGAAGGATAAAAGGCAGAAGAGCAAAGGAACGTCAAAGACTGAAATAGGCTTATCTGCATAGTTTTTTTTGTGAATCGTGGGAGGACGACATGAGCCCAGCACAGTTCATCAACATCAGGGCTTCAGAAAACAGTGCTCTGGCATCACATAGTCGCCAACGTACGTCCGCGATGGCACGGCAAACAACAGAACAATTAACAACATTAGGCCTACCGACGGCAAACGGCGAATTTTGACCCAGGTCCGACCGCGAAGTCAAACAGTTTGTTACTATTACAATAATCTTACCAAGAAAGCCCAGCTAACGCAAAGGGGAACGCGCGACAGCGGTGCATGTTTGAAAACCCACAGCGAACTTAATATTAATTTAGCTCACCGATCTCGGCATTGACATTGGATACGATGATTTATATTCATTAATTTGCATACGCCAGATGGCGAAACCGATTTCGCGTGGTTGCTGTCGTTTGAGCGGCCGAAAGCTCTCATTTTTAAGGGGTAGCCTACCTAAAATTGACGCCGCCGTACGGAAGATTCCTTGAACGTAGGGGAACGAAATTTAAACTAATTAAAACTACGTTTAATGTTAAAAATTTCACATGCAGCTTTCCCCGGTCTATCTTTAGTGATTTCGGCGAAATTCGCTCCTGAAATGTGTCTCGCTGCCCGAAATCGCCAAAAATTCATAAAACTTATTTTGGCGTTCAAGGTTATCCGAGGTCATTGGTTTCGGTGCCAGTCGAAAGTCAGTGTACGACTTTCTATTAGTGATTAATAGTAATTCCCTATATCGCATCGTTTTTGAGATACAGCGACTTATTGGCATTTAGCGCTTTCGCTTGGGATGACCCCTTTCGAATTTATGGAAAAGCTTTACGGATCCTGAAACTAGAGTCTTCCGGGCAGCAGACGGTGAAGATTTTGTGATTCTAGTTTGCACCGTATTTGACTGATTCACCCTTGTGACAAACGGACGGACAAACAGAATTGCTATGGCTAAGACGCGCTATAGCAGTACCTGCTGTCGCGTGTAAAAATGAAATGTCTTTTTCAAGTTTTATGTCATCAGCCATATGAAAGTACGAAAATACATTTTCGTCAGGAAAACTTGAAGAACGAAACGGTTAAAGGCCGGAAGGTAAAACCCTAATTCTTTATTTTCTAAAGGTCAAACGCCGTTAACAATAAACAAAAAAGTACAACACAAAATTTGCAAAATTTCAAGTTAACGCAATAAAAAAGAATAACAGAAAACCAAAAAGTTACATTTCTAGTGATCTGGTAGGCCTACGGCGCATTCGCCTTCAGTTAGTTAATATTATGCCTCCTCGAATAACATTTAATGTAGCAGTGAATATATACACAAAGTTAATTCAAACAGACGTACGAGCAGACGAGACGTGTTTAATGCGGCCTATTAGGACGGTGGCATAATAGCATGGAAAGTTGCAGAGGCATGCATAGAGGCGACAGTCAACGTCATCCTTGATTGCATCATTCGAAGATTGGCGGTCCAACGTTTATGCAGTTCTCAGTTCAGCGCAGTATAAAGGCGCGTACACAGCGACGAAACTGAACTGAACTGAACTGAGTCGACACGGTTTCGTTTTTGACGAATTGGGCAGTGAGCAAGCAGGGCGAGCCCATTGGTCATTGGCTGACGCGTACGTGCGCGTAGTCACATAGGCAACCGACGCCGTTGGACGGTGCCTTCTGTAATGCATTAGGCCCATGCTGCTTGACCATTGGCCAGTTCGTCAAAAGGTAAACCATGCCAGTTCAGTTCAGTTACGTCGCTCCGTACGCGCCTTTACAGTTTTCGGACCAAAGCAGTATAACCGGGCTATCATCGTGTGTTGGAGCGATGGTATTGGCGGCGTGGAAAGTCATCAACGTTCGGTCTGCAGTTTACGACTACGGCGTGACCGGCATTGGCCGTATGTATTACTACGCCGAGCTGCAAGTAGACCTACTACGAGAGACGATACATATCGGAATACGACCACACGTACGTAGGCCCCTAGAAATGCAGTAGGCCTACGCATTTACGTTTGACGTTACCACTACGAGTGGGCGAAAAGTGGCTCTCTTTTGGTGGTTGGGTTTTCTTTTTTGTTCGTATTTGCAATTTACTGACTTTTCGGTTTCATTAAACGACTATCGTTCTTTTTCGTTTTTCCCCTGCCCATGTAAGCCTGAACAAGTTCGGTCTTTTATGCGATTAATTGAACTTTTTGTCACGTCGGTTGAATTAGCTAATGATGAACGTTGTTTGATTCACAGTCTGCGCGTGGATAGGCCCTAATAACACTAGGGTTCCGAAAAAAATGATAGAGATGATATAAAATAAGTGAGCACATTTATAGCAAATGTTGCAAGAAGCCCAGCTGTACTGGTTGTCAGTGACCTTCAAGGTCATCTAAATTTGATGATTTTCGTCTCATTTAAAAGGGCGTATGCGATTTCCTATTAGTGATCAATAGCAACCTTGGCCTTATCTCGCGCTGTTTCCGAGATACAACCACTTATAGCTTACAACTTTCTATTGAAAACTGCGGCTAAACCGCTGCAGATAGAAACATGGTTACTATAGACAATCTGTAGAAAGTCACCAGTGCTCTATCCCATGGTACCATTGTCGCGTCTTTACGATTTACCGTTTAACCACAATACCGCACGATTGGCATACCATAGTGCGTTATGATCTTTCAAAGTCATCCAAGGTCAAAGATTTTAAAGTCATTTGAAAGTTAGTGTGAGCCTTTCTATTACTGATCAATAGCAACCTAAGTTCTATCTCTCACGTTTAGCCACTATAGAAGCCTACATCCGTGACAGACAGACGGTCAGACAGACGAACGACAACCATACCGAAAGCTCGACCATTACTTAAGTACGGTCGGCTGAAAATTGTTCAATTCAAACAGTATAAATATCAGGTGTTTTGCAGTTTATGTGACATTAGGCCTTACATTGAGCATACCGGTAGTTGAAACGGTGTCAGTTCTTTTTCGTTCATCCGGTAGGCCTATGCTGTCACACTAACTTCAGTTACGCTCGTCAACCACTGAAGGCCGTCCTATAACAAGTGGGAGACGCCTTAAGCTCAGTGGCGTATATAAGATAAAACGCGCTGAAATTTGTACACATTTGCACCACTTTATTTCAAAACTGTGATATGTGCAAAATATGATCGCTAAAATGGCAGTAGCAAGTGGAGGGAAGTTAATTTAACGAATACCTAATCAGTTGCTGGTATTATAGGAAAAGTATTCTCAAAGGTCGTTTGGTGCGAGATGTTTGGTATAACGAAACGTCCTAACTGTTGGGACGTCAGCTACTTATAACAAGAAATTTGAGCTAATGCTCACGGGACGCGCGAAAGCCTATAGCAGTTCCTACCCGCAGGCAGTCACCCATCGCAGTACTAACCGGGCCCGGCGTAGAGTAACTTCGTTTCAGCCGAAACGCGTTAACAACTACCCCACGCCACCAACGCCAGTACCGTGGCGCCGCCTTGTGAATGATATAGACTTGTCCGGGCCGAAAGCGCCAAAAAAATCCATAAAACCCCCTATATTGGCGTTCAATGTCATCCAAGGTCATTGAATTCGGCGCCAATCGAAAGCCAGTATACGATTTCCTATTAGTGAATTATAGTAACCTAGGCCTTATCTCGCACCGTTACTGAGATACAGCGAGTTAATGGCCAAAAATCGCAAATTTTGCCCACCCCCCCTCTCATTTAGGGTCCTCGTTCGGAATGACACTCTTCGAATTTATGGAAAAGCTTTACGGTTCCTGAAACTAGGGTCTTCCGGGCAGCCGAAGGTAAAGATTTGGTGATCCTAGCTTGTACCGTTTTTGCCTGATCCACCCGTGTGACAGACGGACGGACAGACGGACAGACGGACAGACGGACGGACGGACGGACTGACGGACGGACAGACAGAATTGCGATGGCTAAGACGCGCTGAAAGCAGTATCTGCTTTCGCGCGTAAAAATATAAACATTGGGCTTTCCCTAGCTATCTGAGCTCTGCTAAGGTGAAGGTCACAGATGGGTGGTAGCCTGGGGAAGAAATTGAATATTAAGTAATAGTAGGCTACAGCCACGATCGGTATCGTCGCCGCTCCTTAAAAGGCTTCCTCTGAGTCTTGTGTTGGCCTGGAAATGGAGCCTAAGAATGTGTTTACATTTTTGGGGCTACATTCCGTAACCAGGAACTTGCCAGGAACTGGGCAAAGTAGGCTCCAACAAGTCCATGCCTTTTTGACGTCACTGTTAGGCTACAGCGCTTTCTGACAACGCTGATTGACTCATTTCGTTCTTCGCCTCCGATTTGTCTACATCTCTATCTACATCGAACGAATAAAATCGCGTCGGATTTGTCTACAAAATTGTCTTCAAAATCGTCTCCTACAAGTAGCTGTCTACAACAAGTAATCTGAGCAATGTTCACGTGACGCGCGACATCAGCAAAGCAGGTTTTCTCGTGTCAGCTTGACTAATAATGTACTCAGCAGTTTTCATTCCATCACTTGGAGCAGACGACTCAGGTCAGCTCTCTTCCGGTGATGTACGTCGAACACGGCAGAGTTCCACAGAGCACTTCGACAGGGTAGACCGCTGCTTGGTGTTGTGCCCTGCCGCCAGCTGCGATCTCCGGTGCTTCGTCCCAGCAAACAAAGCTGCTGCGTTTCCTGTCGCTGCTCGACCACTCGGACGCCAGATATCCACCGTACTCGATGGTCCAGCCGGGTGGACACTGTGGTCTTGCTGGAATCATGAGGGTCGTTGATCGATCTCTGGCGTAGCAGACTGCGCACGGCGCCGGGTTTCCGCCCAGATCGGTGTCGACGTTGCTTTCGTCGAAGATATTGTTGCGACTCGAGAATCCGTATGCCGCTCCGACGATTGTTCCAGTGTATCTCTGATTTCCGTTCACGTGAACGTTCCACTGAGGAACTTCTGGTAGACACAAGTAGTTACTACCACTGCCGTGTTGATTGTGATGCGATCCTGCGGTGTATCCTTCACACAATAACCGGTGACACGCAATCGCAGTATATGTTATGGCCAATTCACACCTACGATTTAGCTCAATTCCAGTCAGAACTAGAAATACTCAGAAATCACAACCCCCAAGGCCAACATGTGTGTTCCATTATTTTAGGCATACTGCTGCGATCTCTATGTATAACAAAATGGCAACGGGGATCGTGATCTGGATCCCTACAAAATTCAAATAAATAGGCCTATCATAGCTATTTAATTTACTTCTGTAAAATTTTGATTATAACCTGTTTGCTACTTCTAAAGTAATGTCGGGGTGATAAACATAAAGCAAATGCAGGCCCAGGCTGGATTTCCACTTGTCTGGGCCCTGTTCGGTAAAAATGGGAAATCACTAAAATGTACACATACCAAGCCAGACTATTTTATAACAAAATACACAGTAAAATGCAGACGCGGTTATAATTTGAGTAGACTTAGGATATCTGCCACAAGCGTCCATTACAATCGGGTAAAACATGAGCATTAGGAGCAGGAGCATTAGGTCATATTGGGGTCAACTAAGGAAAAAATTAGTATCAAGGTGATTTTTTCAAAATAGTTAGCCTGGGGCACTAGGAATAACATATCAAAACTCCCCAAGAATTCCAGCTGTGCTCTCTTCAAAATTTGAATTTGAAATTTTTGACAAAATTAAAAAATAGATCAATTTTTAAGTACGTCAAAACATAGGCATATTGCATATCAAATCAAAGGAAATAAAGAGTAGAATGTAAATATGATATTAATATGTCAATATACTGATCATATTGTCAGTACGGGTCAGTACAGTAAGCTCACATTGGTTAGATATCTTCATTCAATTCAGTGTCAGTCACTTGTACACAAAGACGTTACAACTAATATTGCGATAATTAGTTGTAACGTCTTTGCTTGTACATTAGTAGTGAGGCGCTTAGAACCAGATTTGGGATGGATGTGGATGTTCTGGACAAAAGCATCAATTTTTTCTGGTGTTACTTATCCCGTGACCTGTTCATTTTTGAGAGGAGCCACTTTTGCAAAAAGTGGCATGGCAGCCATCTTGAATTTCAAATTTACGCAAAAACGTATTATTAAGAATATCTTGGCTTTCAGGTCACGTAGGATCACAATTTTCATGTCTAA
>Ga0056128_1002718_pt1 | contig 21144 bp, 12 predicted proteins | sample WorMetLIZISLAND2_FD_71113 | JGI IMG/M metagenome (GOLD analysis project Ga0056128, IMG submission 71113) | Marine gutless worms symbiont microbial communities from Max Planck institute for Marine Microbiology, Germany - Olavius geniculatus... ... | reverse complement strand
AAATATGGCTGCATTCTTACATTAATAATGTGATAAATGTAATTAGATAAAGTGGCGATCTACCACTAGTAATTTTCTGCTGACTAGTGCGAGATCGCCGATCTACCCCTAGCACTGACCAATGTGAAATACGCATCGGCCACGCCCACCGCGGACTTAAAAAGCGAATACTGATGAACTGCTAAAAAACATACAGTGAAAGATGCCGCAAAAATATCTTCGTCGTCATCCTTGGCATCGTCGTCTGGAAAAAGCGGTGGTGGTTGGCTTTCATCTGCCATTGCAGCAATTTTACACTTTTATTGTCGTATTTCCATCATCAAAACAACCTTGACCTCGAGCTTAACAGCCGAAGTAAGTGATAAATAAGTAACCAACTTATGTCAGTCGTCTCAGTCGATCGAATGTGCCCGCAAAGTTGTTACGAACATTTGCCAACAAGTGCCAAGTGTGCCAACCCAAAGATAATAAAAACTTATTGGCCAAATTACTGTTCCTCTTTAACACTTCAAATGTTTGAGCTTCTTATCATCGGCATTCCGAGTCCGAAGGCTTGGATCCGGATTGTTTATTTGTAGTCTGTCTGTCATGTATTTTCTGTGTTTTTTTGCATCCCTTAGTCATGTTTGTAGTTTTTCTTTCACCGTTTTTCTATGTTAGTGTTCTCGCGCGTTTGTCGTAAATGTTTATTACATATTAAAATAAAATAAATAAATATATGACAAATTAATTATTATTAATACAGCCCAGCGGCCGGAGTTCGACACAATAGCCTGCAACCACTTCTCATGCTTCCACTCTAGTCGAATCTCTATAGCATAACAGTTCTACTAAGCTATTTTAACAATTTTCACCGTTGAATCCAATGATGCCATCGAATCTGCGTACGTGTGAGTGGATCGTCGACATCTAACGACGTCCATTTGTCACGCCGTCTGTCATGCAGCAAGGTGTCATCATGCGCACTTAGCTTGTCGCCGCAGCGCGTCCGGTAGTAAGTCGTCCGTCCGCTGCACTCACGGCAAGGTGCGTTATTAAGCTCGCACGTGCCGCGACTCAAAATAAAGCACTAGAACAACGATTACACGTCATATCGTCATCATATTATAGCCTATATTAAAAATTGTCTGTAGTGCAGATGGGTGGCCGCAACATACAAGTTAGAAGATAAACATTAGACCTAATAAAATGAAGTTAGATAAAATAAGAGTTGTTTCAGCAAAATATTTCAGACTAGGTCTGATGATGTTATTGCTAAATGTATGAATATGTTCAATTGTTTGCCTGTAGCTGATGCAATTTCTAGACGTAAAAAAAATTTTTTGTCTCGGTTCAGCCAAAGTAATAACTTTTTATGTTATCTGTGCTGTCTTGCTGCATTTTAAGTACTGATGGACATTATATTACATCTTCAAGTCTTAGTTAAGTTTTAGTTAAGTTTTATTATTTCTTTGCTGTTCATTTCTTGTCTACCGTATTACGGTGAATAAAGATGTGTGTATAAAATAAACGCTAGAGAACAACATAAGGCTATAAACAGACACTAACAAATCTTATAGGCCCCAGTCACAGTGTAGGTTTATAGTTGAATGTTTAAGCCTCTATTAGACATATAGATAAGTTTTCAGATGCGATAACACGTAATCCGAGATGTGGCGTTTTGTGGTTCGGAAGGCAGGGCGTTTTAGACTTTAGGTTCTGCCACGGTGAATGCCACGGTCTGACACCCTTGTTCTTGTTCTGACGACAACGAAGTTTCAGCGGTGTGTGAAACATAATCGATCGTCGTTGCAGACGTACATGGCACAGTTCAGTACCATGGAAACCTCGTGCACCAGTGAACACCTTGTACTTGGCTCGTTGTGGGTAACGAGTAGAGTTGACGTAGCAGTGCGTCAAGCTGAGATCAGCGCGGCTGGTCACAGATCAACTTCGCTGCATTGTTTTGCACACGCTGAAGACGCGCGATTACTTTCACACCACGTCCGGCTAGCAGACTGTTATAGTAGTCTATAGTGACGTCACCAGCGAGTGGACTAAAAAAGCTGCGTAAAGCACTGTCATCCACAAATCGTCTCATCTGCCGAATGTGTTGCTATGCTAGCACACGAACTGGGATACTTGACAGCGTGGCACTCACAGATATACATCTTTTACCTTGGTTGTATATTTGTGGTGGCATTTCTGCGTCATGATCATGTCAAGATAAGCACCGAGATTATTGAACGAATAAGTGAATAAAATTTCTTTAGGCTATTTCGTGTTGCAGCCAAAAGCTGGACGTAGTATCATGACGCCCGGTAGCTGGAGATAGGCCTATTCTGTCTGATGTAGAAATTATTGGACATCTAGCTGCTGGCGTGTTAATTCACGCTTGTCAGCGTTTCTGCGAAAGATGCTGAAATAAAATTTGTCACCCGCCATCTAACACAAAGTACAAAGTGATAGGTTATAATCGTAATCGTGGTAATCCTGGTTAGGCCTAGCCTACTTGATGTACACTGTGTCTACGAGGACTATAGTGTGACTCATCTTTACGTAGCCGATTTATTGTGTTTTTCAAACTTGTGCTGATCACTTTTTACCTGTCTTTTTTAAATCCGTGATCCCGCGTGGTTGACTATAAGCTTTTCGTGGTGTCAGCGTATCGTATTTCGTCGAAATTTACGGATTAAAGCGCCGACTACAGTGACAAGTGCCACGTTTAGAAGCCATCTGATATAAGAACGTGACGCAGCGGGAACCTGCCGTCATAAAGTGCAATTGTGCATCGTGTGGTTAGATGATTATTTTGCTTATATTAATGGCACCGACTAAGGCCCCAAGTCGTTGCAAAATTGTCGAAAGTGCAATATTGGCACAAATTTTTGTCGCCGATATATTGCCGTTTCTGTTGTTCATCGTTGTCGCAATCAAGTGGCGACTTTTTTAAAAATTGCTGTTCTGGAAAGATATTTTGCAGTTGGAATTTGGACGAGATACAAGTCGGTCTATTTCCCGTTTAATAAGTCGTTTACGGTTATCAGTGCAATTGCGTGAAAGATACTTTTTTCGAGTTCGCCTTTGTCGAGAAATCTAGATTTGCCTGTTGAATTTTTTTGATAGTAGGCTATCATTAATAATATTATCATACTTCGAAAAATATTTTGGTGACGACTGTATTTTGACGGTCGTCGTTAAATGAGTTCGTCATGGTCGCTTTTCGTAAGTTTTCCGTTTATACGACTGTATTCAAAAAAAGAAAGCTAATTGTTTCAAACGCTCTCACAAACATATTGAGAATTTTTGTCACGAAATGCGTCTTGAGAACTGTAAATGAATTAAAATGGGTTTGCGTCCGGGCTCTGTCTCGGACCCCGCTGGGGGAGCTTTCAGCGTTCCCCCAGATTGCCAGCTGCCCAAACATTCGTCACCTTGTTAAATAAATTAACTAATGACCTTGTCGTCAATTGTTGAAATCGTATAAGCAAAAGTTAAGTAAGTCGGAGCGAGTGCATAAAGTTTTTATTTGTCTGTGTACGTAAACAGCTAAGCTGCTAAGCCTAGATTAGTGGAGTTGTTTCGATTTGGAGGAAGGTCGCTTCCTGATGCTGCATGGAAGGGATGGACGCTTTTGGTCAGATCTTTGTGAATATTATTTTAGTATGAAAAATTTTGAACAAAAGGAGTTTAACGATAAGACTTACACAAATTATGTAATAATACACGGTAAATAACCCAGCGAATAAAATTAATTTTAAAGTTTTTTCTTTGAGATTTGTTGCTTAAAATGTGCCTGCAAATAAATAAAAGCATAATACGACGTTTAGATTAGTTTACGAAGAAAACTTTTTCCTCTGCCGCGTTTCGGTTTCCGAATTTTTATTAGAGCTGTATTCGTTCTGATATCCGACATACCGGTAGACCTAAAGCTGTCCCCCCTCTCCGTAGCATTCCACGAATGACGTTAACGCCGACATGGCCACCGCATGAGGATGACGGAGGCGGCTAATGGACAGACGAATTAACGCCAGACTGTGATGAACTGATCAATATTCTAACCAGTGTTGATGGCCAATGGTGGGTGGTTTAATCGCTGACGACAACATCTAATCTTCATGCTGAAACCCGAGTACGGTAAAGTACAGGTTTGCACCATCGCCACGCTATAACAGCAGCTCGTAGGCTAATCAGCCAGTCTCGCTTCCTATATATACCCGACCCATCGCAGATCAGAACAGGATCGTAATCGCGTATTGCTTGAGACTTCAATCGGTGAGTGACATTTAGTTACTTAACGGTAGTTCCACGAGGGCGTAGGCTGCATGCACATAATGAAGTTACAGAATCTTTGCACATAAATGACAGAATAATGATGATGATGATAATGATGACGATAATAATATTAATCATGATTAGTGATAAGCTAATAATGATAAAGTAATAAATAAGGAAGAAATAAAAAAACTGACGACTAGGCCCCTAAAAGTTTTTTTCTGTTTCAGCGTGATTCAGTTGTCGTGCGACGTGTATTTGGTTGCAAAATAGTTTTGTGTTGAGTTTGTCAACGTCAAAAATGACAAAAAATAATAATAAGAAGAAGAATAATGCACTATTGTAAAAATATTGTGTCCGAAAATTCTGGTAGTCTACTGTTACTTTATCGTGGAAATAAAATTTGTGCATGACACTGCGTTGGCATTGGCTTCCTAATAGCCTAGGCCTACTGAAGGACGTCGACTTTACAAATGTAAAAGATTTGATTTTTAATGGAAAACGAACAAACTAACAATCTTCATGTTTTTTCAGTACGTATTTCGAAAAGAAAGTGCTGTGCAATGTTTGACTAATGTAGAATGCGATTTAATTTTAAACATTTTTGCACACAAGATCTTAACTATCGTACCCGTAAACTACAGGGTGGGCCATAAAACGTGCCATTTTACTTTTGTCCATATCTACGCCAATTATTGTCGGATTTTCAAAATTCTTTCCCTGGCACACTTTGCACACAATTTGCGATAATATAATTATTATAGATTTTTCCCATACCGTAAATTCGTCTCTACATTATTTGGTAAAATATCAATGGAATATGCATACATAACGTTAATAACAAACAAACATTTTGGTAAAATTGAAAAAAGTTATTCATCGCAGTGTTGGTCTGAAGAGCTTATTTTTTTCATTTACCTAAATTTTTGTTATTATCGTTAGTTTTTGCTTACATTAATATTTTACAAGGTAGTGTAGAAACGCATTCACCGTGTGGTTGGATATATTATAATTACATTATTGCAAATTGTCTGCAGAGTGCGCCAGTGAAAAATTTTGAAAATCGATCAGTAATTGGCGAAGATATGGACAAAAGTAAAGTGGCACGTTTTTTATGGCCCACGGTGTATGCAATTTATTATAAAATAAGCGCCATGTGGTGAACTGTGTGTAAGTGCAGAGTTGACTAATCGCCTTCGGAGAGTTTGGTCACATCATCAAGACGATGGAAATGAAATGGTTAATCGTTCTTGTCGCTCTTCTTGTTCACTGCGGCCACTCGTCGGTTCTGCTTGAACCGCGCGGCGACATTGAAGCCGAGGTCTGTTTATGCACTTTTATTAAAATTTACACAATGCACGTATACAGGGTGCAGCAAAAATCATCTAATGTTCTGGTAATTTTCTTAGCAATTGCTAAAAATAGTGAAGCGAAATTTTACATGTATATTACTTATTCGAACTTAAAAAGTTTTTCCTGCAACCGCATCGTCATTTCTCACGTTCACGTGCAGCAGAATGTGCGCAGAAGGAAAAGGGCACCACGATTGCGCTGCAGAATAACACATGGTCATTCGAACAACAGAATAGCCAATTTGTACTGACCGTGAAAACTTGAAATGTTCACCACCGGCTTTCGCACATACATTTTATCTTCAAGTGAGGTTTTAATAGCCTTGTCGATGGCACGTTGTCTCAGATCATCTGCAGTCCCTGTTTGACTTTGGCGACGGCTTTCGGTTTTGGAGAGAAAAGGTCGATAAATACGATGGAAAATTTCTAATAATAAATGTGCAAAATTTTGCATTAAAATTTCGCGCCGTTGCTGAGTAAACGGCATACAACTTTGGGGGATGCTGTTTTGCCGCACCCTGTACGTTTATTCGCGGGAAAAATCGGTAACCGCTGAAAGATAGATATAATTCCTCATTTTATGTCATTCATTTATTTCAAGAAAACAAGCACGTTGAAGCACAATGCACATAACACTCAACAGTCGACAAAACATAGTGTTTTTCGAGCTAGAGGGCCTGCAGCTATAAGAGAGGCCAGAAACTGCACTTAGAACTGCACATTTAATGAAATTGTATCCGATTCTGTTTGCGTGAGTGTATTTCCACTGTTTGGCTATTGGCTATTGCCGCAGTCGCGAGCCACGTTCCCTACCGGCTTGTATACTTGCCACTCACTGGAATCATTTCAATACGAATAATATTTATTGTCCGATCTGTGCACAGCTGTATTTAAATTGTGCTACATTATTCGTAATTTCTCTATTGTCCTGTATACATGTGTTGTCATTGTTCTACTGTTTTGCACTTTTCGCGTTTTTATCAAGTGTTCTGCATGCCCCGCAATGATGGGCAAAAGTTAAATAAAACGTTGTTAGCAGATAGTTTAATTAATTTATTTTGGCTAGATTAGTAGTTAAATTTTTTAAACAAGTACAGCTATGCTTAGTTTTTTTAAAACAGTTTAATTGTTGAAGAGTGTAACCCTGTAACGTAACGTATTATTTTTTTGGTAGAAAGAAATTTTTAAAAAATAATTTACTTACACATTATTCTTAGATCACTTGTACAATTTTTGACTTAGAAGATGTCATTGGTATTGAGTAATACCTCGTTTACACGATTTAGCAAACGTCCAGCAAACTTCCAGCAAATGTGTTCAAAATACACGTGCTAATTGCTCTACGTGTGCTGGAAATTTGCTAGACGTATGCTGGATGTCTGCTGGAAGTTTGTTCTATGTTATAATGGACGAGCCAGCTCGATGTTTGCTGGACGTTTGCTGGACGTTTGCTGGACGTTTGCTGGAAGTTTGCTGGATCGTGTAGACTGGGTATAAATGAATATGAATGCACAAATTAGACCAGTGACTTTTTTATTCATGCAATTTACTTTCTAGTTGTTCAAAATGTTTAGAATTAATTCTTCATAGATTGACAGTATACTTACAGCCAATATCAACAGTACGTGATTGTAACAAATTTTAATGTGCTGTCGTATTGGTACATTGCACCACTTTGCTCCCGAAATAGTTGCAAAATAGTTAACAAAAAAGTCTAATTTAAATTATTAATTTGGTTAACTATATTGTACCAAGTAGTTGTAATGCTAACTAACAGTTTAAAAAAATTATTTAGTTGAAATTTAATTATGGTTTAATTCATTTTGTTGCTTAGTCAGTTGCCCATCGCCGCCTTAATCCCAGCCAGTTAGGCCGGTACTCGACTTACCTACCCCGGAGGTAGGAACCCCGGAAGGCTGAGTTGACTTAGGCGACTGGTTACATACAGAGATAGTTTACCTGCCCGCAAACAGTCACCCATCCAAGTACTAACCCGGCCCGGCGTAGAGCAACCTCGCTGATCGGCCCAACACGTTACCGCTACACCATGCCACCAACCAGGTAAATCGAGTACTGGCCTAACTGGCTGGGGTTAAAATGGGGCGCGTTCACCTGTGTCGGATGGCAGGTAACATCATGTGATCCCATACAGCAGGTGACGCTCCGTAGCTATACAGTTCCTTTAACATTTATGTCTGTTTGTCGGTAGTTCGAGCCGCTTAAGGTGCGTCTGACAGAACAGCGTCTTCACAACGACCTTGAGACGGAATTGCGCGACTTCAACGACCTCGAGCGACAACTCGTGCGCAGCCTGGGAAAGATCCACGCCAGAAAGAGACAACACCTGAGCGAAATAACCCTTCTTTCAACGTCTTTAACAGCATGGAAAAAATCCACGCCAGGAAGAGACAACCTTGGAAAGATCGTCGTCGTCGTTAACGCGTAGTCGGCGAGGACCGTATCGTCACCCCCGAGTGTCCACGTGACAAGGCTCGTCTTTAGAGGCCAGCAGGCGGATTGCTGTAGTCCCCACGAAGTTGATCGAGCCACCTTTTCCTGGGATGAAAAGATCCATGCCAGAAAAAGACAACTCTTTGGAGGTGCAAAGATCCACGCAAGGAAGAGACAGCTGGAGATCAAGCGGAGCAGAGTCGCCGCCGCGTAAACTTGCACCGACGCGTTTTTTCTTCTTGATTTTCTCGACGCCGAACTTTCAACGCGAACGACATGTCTCAGCTAGCTGTATTAAAGTAATTTGCTATATTTTGACTAACATTATGTGGTGTAGCGATATTTCTCAGCGCGCTCTCATAAATTAAACTTCCTTTCCTATGTTTCTTTTCCGTGTCTTTTTCTTTTTTATCTATTTCTCTACTCGCCTTTCCACTATCTTTTTTTCTCTTCCGTTCCGTATTGTACCCTGTTCCAATTGAATCCCGGACAAAAGGCCACTGGACAAAAAGCACCAAACTGATTTTTCACTATTCGTAAGTTAACTCGCCAAACTATTACACCAAATTTCCATGACTTTTATGCAAGAACATTGTCTCCTGCTATGAGCCTTTCGCGTTCGACGTTAAGCCCACGACGATAGAGCAGCGTCATTTGATAAAGTGCTGCAATGGGTAAGCCTACAGAAAAACGCAGAAAATGGGCTTAATAAACTACAGCAACGTAAAATGTCGATTTATCTTATAGCACCTACTGTGGCGACTTAAGTTATACTTTTCAAAAGATATGCACTGTATTTGGGAAAAAAATTTGACTAAAAAACTAGCTTGGTGGCCTTTTGTCCGGTGGCCTTTTGTCCGTAAACGTTTCTAATTAAGTATTTGATTTTCACTGGTCCACAGCGTAATGTATCGAACTTCTCATGAATTGCCAACGATTTAAAACACCGCTGAAGTGAGCTTACCGTAACTAACTAACAAAATATTAAGCAGATTGCTTTTACCCACTTCGTCGAGCTAAGCTTCCAACCTGTTACAGAAAAATTTGAAACAGTTGTTTAATTTCCCGGAATGTCTGAATCTGCTTTTGTTATCGTAAGATATTTTGCTCATGACCAGATCTGTAATCTTAATCGCGTCTGCGATTATGAGGTGATTTTTTTTCAAACAAAACCAAACAATTAGGCTTATGTCACAGTCATGTCCAACAATAAAATCAACCTTTTATACTATTGCAAAATTCGTTCGTAAATTTTGCGTTAACTGTTCACGTCAATTTGGCGTAAGCCTATGTCTAGTCAGTACAGCACAAAACAGCACACCTATGCATAGTTGTACTGTAAACAAATGAGCAAAATTCAGTACAAAAATAGTTAACGAATTTCTGAAATATCGTGATTTGCGTGTTGGGGTATTTTATTTTGAATCACCGTATTTTGTATTGTAGAATTCCTCGTATTTGTGTGTGCGTCAAATGCTTCGACGATAGCGTTCAGCTAAAGTTGGTGCAAGTTAATTTTACACATCTGTTGGACTATTTGACGTTTTTTATGAATGTCCAGAGTTCAGACGCACTGTACGACAGCTAAATTTTAAAACCCGAGTCACATTTTTTCTAATTATTCAGACAGCGAACACGCAGGCATTGTAACATCCTGTGACCCTCAGCAATGAGCGTCCTGAGCGTGATTATAACGTAAGATGCAGAACAAAGCAAAACATTTATATACAACGTACATAAAAATTTACTTTATAATAACACACAAAGGCGATAAACATTGCCAAATGGCAAAAACATTTGGTGGCTGAATTATATCACGTGCTAATTTTCATAGCGGCCAATGCATTAAAACGAGCCATCCTAATTAAAATTCTGAGCACACGCTATTTCCTCTGTCAAAAATTTGGAGTGCCTGCCGGAACATTGCAACTTTTAGTCCCGTCCACTTTTTTGACGCACGACGCCGCTGTAGGAGTGTTTTGCCATGATGCTATGACTAGTAGCAGTTGGTCGGAGGCTTGGAGTACGCCGTGTAGTTGGCATGAAGCGTACGTCCGCTGCTGGTCGTCGTGTCGGGTCCGAGCAGCACGTAGCCGCTGACGCCACTCGTGTCTGCTGACACCGACGCCGTCGGCGGATGTAGTGCAAGACTGACCGACGGTGACATTCGTCGACAGACCTGTTTGCAGACCGGCGGCCCTGCTACCTGCTTAGACACCGCTTCCGCGCCGAACTCTTGTGATCTACAAACGTACGAGTCACTGAACAGGTGGCGTGCCACTTTGGAGCAGCGTGCTCATCTTGAGCTATCCCCTTCTCTTATACTCCGTTTACACGATCAAGCTGGCTCGACGAGCTAACTCGAGGAGCTGGCTATATGTTAGCTGGACGATCCAGCTTGATGTTTGCTCGACGTTTGCTCGACGTCGGCTCGATGTCTACTCGATGTTTGCTCGATGCTTGCTGGATGTCTGCTCGACGTTTGCTCGACATCTACTCGACGTTTGCTATGCTATATGCATGTTTCATATTTGCTCGATGTTTACTCGATGTTTGCTGAACGTTTGCTCGAAGTTTGCTCGATGTCTGCTCGATGTTTGCTCGATCGTGTAAACGGGGTATTAGGCTATTGAGCCAGAGATTGAGACATAGTTCGATTCATACGTAAGATACGTATGATATGATATTTTTGTATTATACGTGGATATATATAAGCATCTATATAATACGTGTGAGACGTGAAACATAGGCCTACGCTGCCATTTCTAAATTCTAATTCTAGACAACATAAAATATTCGGTAAAATAATTATTACCTATTAACTCAAGTCGGCCTATGATGTCTACAGCAACAAGATAACAAAAAGACACTAGACCGACCGTGTTTTAGACGCGTGTCATTCACGTGAAGTAACGTGAACTCTTTTTGCAACGGACATTTAAATCGTCTGACATACTTTTCCCGAAATATTTGCGAGAATAGACACTGTTTTTGTCCTAGCGTTTTAGGCTAGTTCTTGCTTTGCTATCGTCTCTTGCATCCTCTGCGCTGTGTTCGTTGTGTTTTGCGTCATTTTTTCATTTTCGTGCTCCGCAAAAAAGCAAGTTGGCCGAGGCGTTTTGTTGCACGCGTTGAGTTGGAGTGCAGCCGTGCATGCAGGAAACAATGCAGTAAGTTATACCCCGTTTACACGATCAAGCTGGCTCGACGAGCTGGCTATATGTTATCTGGACGAGCTAGCTCGATGTTTGCTCGACGTTTGCTCGACGTTTGCTCGATGACTGCTTGATGTCTGCTCAATGTTTGCTCGATGTCTGCTATGCTTTATGCATGCTTCATATTTGCTAGATGTCTGCTCGATGTTTGCTCGATCGTGTAAATGTAGTATTACAATGTCTCTCGGCTTACTGTCTGTCGTGAAAGTGTCGTAGAAAGCCGAGTCGCTGTTGGCGAGGTATGAGCGACGCCAACTCCAGCGCTTCGTTGACTTGACACAAAAGCTCGTAGTTGCTGCGTCCGTGCACCTGCAATGATGACATCGTACAGAGCGACGTAACTGAACTGACATGGTTCAGTTTTTGACAAAATGACCAAAAAAAACATAGTTGTTAAAAACGTTGCTTTGCAAATAAAAAACATTTTAAACACATGTTTTTTTCACTTTTATATAAAAACATTATTTAAAAACAAGCACAAAAACATTAAACTGCAAGCGTTTCCAATCGCTACTTTTTTCGCCATTATACACGCAAAGAATATCTAACTCACATAATTAAAAACAAAAGCCTACCATTTGTAATGACTAAAACCGGAATGTACTGAATGTACAGATCAAAAATAGCTGAACGCAATTTGCCTATGAGAAATAAATTATATTTGTAATTTTGTACATTTATGTTTTAACAAGAACAAAAAACGACATTCAAAAGCACAAAATAACATTACAAAAATAAATAAAACTTTAAAAAAATTTTTTACAAAAACATTAGGCCTAAAAATTTTTTTAAAAACATGAATAACGTGTTTTTGAATTTCTTTAAAAACACTAAAAATGTTTTACATCTATGATAAAAAAATATGGGCAAGCAGTAATGCATTACAGTAGGCACCGTCTAACGGCGTCGGTGGCCTACGTAACTACGCTCACGTACGCGTCATTATGTGACAAGTCTACTACCGTTAGCAAGAACACGGTGTTGTCGTTGTCGTCGACGTCAGGCTCGTTTTCATGTTCGTCGCTGTTCGGCGAAGGTCGTCGTTTTCCGATGACGTTCGTCGTCGCTGTGGGGGCTTCGCCGTTGCTACGTGCTGCTGCATTCCTGTGACATCAGCGCGAACAAACGTTCACTTCAGAATCGAATATTAGACTACACTCGGAACAAACGACGCGTGACATGTACATTTCGCATCTAGCTGACAGATTAGACTAGCCAGATACCAGAAGTGTCTTATAAGCCACGCATAGGCTATTAACACCCTTATGAAAAGACTCGATGAAATTTCATTATGTTATTTAGCCAAAAAAGCCAAGTGGCAAAATAAGCTTCAGACAGAGACAGACGAAGAAACAGACGGAAGCGAAGCTGTTTAAATACGATACTTAAGGGTTCAAAATTAAACTGCGCAGTGCGCAACTACGAACCTTTTACCCTATCAAGCACAATGTTTATTAATCATTATGTTGTAATAACAAACACACAGCTAACTAGGAGGCACGCGTAAGAGTGCATACCTCCGCGAAGCAAAGTAATTTGAACATTACATCAACAACAACAACTACAACTACTACTACTATACTACTACTATTACTACTACACCTACACTTACAAATACAGTCTAATAAAGTGTGCAGACATCAGGACGTCTTGCCTGTCCTGGTGTAAACAATAACGAAGGTGATCAGAAACGTCCACTCACGCGTGAGCGTTGATGTTCTTGGCGGCCGGTGCCCTGTCTCGCCGTGCGGCTCCACCAGGCGCCACCAACGCTTCCTCGTCGGTGCGTCGGTCACGGCCCGGGCATGCGCAGATACGTAGTTCAACCGACTGACGACCGAGCACCTGTCCGTCCCTCTCCAGCGTGAAGATGACCTGCACGGGCCGACGACTCAGACCTCCCACGCACGAGCTGAAGCACATGAACTGGAACAGGTTCGTCACCCAGTCTGCTCCCGCTGCACGCAGTTTACACCATCGTCATCATTATTTCTTTGAACGTTACTTTGGATCGTGCAATGACGAGTGACTACAAGCACGTAATTATTTCTTTACTTAACTAATTAATCTGTACACTAAGCCTTGCTTTCTGCTTGTAATAGTATAATACTCGACAATCACGCCGAAACTAATAGTTTGATAACACTACAGTGTTATCTACCAAGCCAACATCATTCTTTTGCTTTTCAAAACTTTCAATGTCGATTAGTGCGCGACCGCAAACAACAACACACAGCCTTTAGGCAAAAAGCCCAGCTGTCGCTAGGATAGCCGACCGTACTGGTTGTCAGTAACCTTCAAGGTCATCCAAGGTCGATGATTTTTATTTCATCTAAAAGGGCGTATGCCACTTCCTATTAGTGATCAATAGTAACCTTCACCGTATCTCTCACCGTTTCTGAGATATGGCCAGTTTTCCAATAAATTGCCTACCCCACCTCTATTCAACCCCCAATTTTAAACTGTTCCCGTGCAGTAGATAACTGAAATTTTGCATGCCCGAGTTCAAGACATATGGCTAATTGTTCGTGCAAAACATTTCTCCGAAGACCTACCGTTTAGCCAGGGTACATCCGTTACGGACGGACAGACGATAACCACGTCAATATCTCGACCGTTATTTAAGTACGGTCGCCTAGAAACATAGCCTGTCTGTGCTATAGAGCCCACCTTGCGGTTGTTCGTGTGGTATGACGACACTCTGTCTGCCAGTCAGCCGATCGTCGACGTAGCGCGCCAGCTTGTGTTCGCAGCGGATCAGGTGCGTCGGCGCTGGGTGGTTCTCGTTCAGTTCGCGCGTCGTGGCGTGGTTCGGACAACGGGTCACGACCTCGCGCACGTGTTCCGGTCTCATGTAAACGGCCACGGCCCGGATCACACTGCCGTCCAACGGACACGTCCCGGCGGCACCCGGGCCCGCGCCGGGGCCTGGTCGGGGCCGACCCGCCGCTGCATCGGTGCGGAACCGAATGGGACACGTGCTGCCCATGCGAACGTACAACTTCCGCAGCCGATCCGAGTACTGTTAACACGGTTCAATGGTTAAATGGCATAGTTCTTCGTGGAAAACCCATCTCACAACTACGGAGCGTCACCTGCCATACGAGATCGCAGATCAACACACAGTGTAACCTGGCACTCAACACAGGTGAACGCGTCTCTCCGTAACTCCAGCCAGACCGACCGGTACTCGATTTACCTACCTCAGAGGGATGAAGGCTGAGTTCATCTTGGTGTTGGTTATATGCCGAAATTGTTTATCTGTCTGCAATCAGTCACCCATCCAAGTAGTAACCACCTGATAATGAGCCGACGTTGAGAGTCGAACCAACAACCTCGCAATCGCGAGTCCAACGTCCTTGCCGTTACACTAATAAGCCACCAACAAACCGTAACAATCGCAACCACAACCATGACCTATGACGTTTTGAAGTAAGCGCACTGGCAGTGGCTTCTATTCCCCCTCAAAACAGTAAACAGAGACTGGCAAAACGTATTGCAAATCCAAGGCATATAAGGCTACACGCACATACCGTCCAAGTGATCGACTTGGTGTCTTTATTCTGCTGTTCGAATGCAATTTCAAAGCTGTAGTCTCCCGGAAACGATATACTGTTCCACATAAAAAGTGCCATCAAACAAATATTGCCGTTCAGCAACAAAACGTTTAAGCAAGAGGTTAATTTGGTAGTAATTTACGATGACCACTACACAGAAAACAGTTAAATCTGAGTTAAATCTTTATGCGTTGATGTCTAAGAATCTGAAACGCTTGACACGTTTCGTTAACGTCCTTGTAAAAAAGTATTATAAAAAGTAATTAAAAAGTAAAGTTAACGTCCTTATAAAAAGTAGGCCTATTACGTCTGCGCTCAACTACTCGTACATTGTCTGCAGCACGAATGAAAGGAAAAGTTGACGATTAAAAAACTTCTAAAAGGGATTGTTTTCACAACCATTAACAGTATAAACTATTTGTTCACATAAATATTTTTTCTGTTTCATCGTACTAGCGAATACGATAGAATAATAACCTAAACGTTTTCAAGAAGGTTGCCTGCGAATTTTCGGCGAGAGACACTTATTATTCGTAACTTATTTTCTCGTTATTTTTTGTTTGAGTCGACCATGCTGTGGACTAGTTATACAATGCTGTTTTAAGCGCACGCTGAAGATTGTTTTTTATGTTATCGCATACCTGATAGGAACGTAGTTAGACTGGATAGAGCTGTGCATACCGACCGCTTCCTGTAACAAAGTAAATCGCTTTTAAATTTAAATCGAAATCATCTTTTACAACTGACAACAAGTTATCAAATTTAAAAGCATCATTTTCTAAACGATTTCTAATCACAATCATTTATCAAATCGTTTAAAATCTTTAAATCATTTCCGAAATAGGCTAATTGTTATATTCATGGGGGTAGTGTTTAATTTATCACAGCATTGTCATTCAGGCTGGTTTACTTGTATTCAAGTTTTAACATCAACAATTTTTCGCAAACATTGAGCCAAATACGTAAGTGAAGTATTGTATCTCAACAAGTCAACCTCAAAAAACTGTTTAGACAGCTATGATATTACAGGCCTAACTGCAAGCTTGCCAGCGAAATGTCACTAATACACCGTTTACACTAGGAAGCATACATGAAGCACACACGAAGCACACTTAGAGCAACCTTAGAGTAAACTTAGAGCACACGTCGTGCACGTGTATATTAAACAGGCTACGTGTGCTTCATGTATGCTTTCTCGTGTAAACGAGGTACAACCGACAGATAGGCTACTGATAACCTGCAGGCTTTTTTTTGAAATTGCTCGTGTTGTCTGCAACTGTATACTTTAATCACGACTTTGGTCACGCATCAAGATCGACATTAGGCTTACTGCGCGTGAACTGAGCAAATCTCCCAGGCCACAAACTCGAAAATGTGACTTTCATTTACGCTCGAAAAACAGACAAAGAAAGAGACAGAGGTTATGAACAATAATATTGGTGGAGATACCTGTTTGACCGGGTACATCGTGGGCTGCAGCGCATATGCAAGGTTGTTGCTAGCGTTGACGTGAGTCTGACTCGAATCCGGTGCCACTAACTCAGCCACCTGTCCATTGCCACTGCCGCCCTCAGCAACCACCGCGTTCATCTCTATATCACACACACACAGAGGCTATATACCAGATACAGCAACAACGAGCAGCAAGTGCCGCTCCCCGCCAAAAAAACAAGAAGCCCAGCTGTCGCTATGGTGCAGGGCAGACCGCACTGCTTATATCCGAAAGCCAGCGTCCGATCGACTTTCGGTCGCAGACAGAAAGCGATTTCCCAGAGATAACTACAATGGCCCATACATACCATAGTTATGCTGCTATTAAACGCTACAATCAACGTTTGGATCTATACGATACGGTAATTCGGCGCACGTAGGTGATGGTTGCAGGCAGCAACTTTGCGTTCAAAATTGCGGCCAAACCGCTGCAGATAGAGACAGCCTATATAAAAATCTGTCATCGTCCTATCCAACAGTACCATCGCAGACTTCCTACAACATATGGCTTAGCCACAATACATGCGTTACAGACAAATGACAGACAAGTACGTCGTACCCAAGGTTCGACCTAACGGTCGGTCAAAAAGTAGCGATTCACTGAAAATGAACTCTAGTAGTACACTTTGTTGTTAAGCCTAGCACGCATTATGTATACGACTTCATTCGACATTCGGCTCAAAGGCCTATGATCTGCATACGGCGACGTGCTTTTGCATTTTATTCACACGCCCGCTCTACCTCGATCAGCACACCGTGTTGCAAATTTCAGTGCTGGTTCTAGCTGAATTTTATTTAGCTCTATAGCAGAACGAAAGGCTGAAGTCGCCACACAATTGCCAGTCTTGTAACTCCAAAGACTTCTTGTCGCTGTTAGACCTACTCGTGTTTCGATCGTGATTTATGTGTTTATAAACACATACCTAAATCGTTTGAAGTGCTATCCTATGCGGAAGCCTGCAGTATATAATAAGTAATATGATCGAATTTTCAAGTTATGAAAAAAGCACATTGATTCCAACTTACTGGTTATGCAAATACAGCTTGATAACGGGTCTACATTAGATGCATTAGCGACTGTGTATAAGAGCCGCTGCTTCAGCGGCTGCGGGCAAACATGGAAACGCTTTATGCAACACAACGCGCCTACACGATCTACTTCCGTTTTTGTGCCGCAAGATCTGCTATATAGGCAAAAGTACTTAAATCAACTCAGCCTTTTATCCCTCCAGGATAAGGCATCCTCCTAGCAGTGATCTGGTATGATTTTACGTCGGTCGATACGACGTGTTTGCGGCAAAAATACAGGCATTCTGTTTCACGTTGGATAAAATGGCGGTGTTGTATCGTTATAGTATAAACAGGGATTGTGGCGACAACACATCAGCTCCATGACGACATTGAACTGTATCTAGCCTATAGGCCTCAGCTTGGCTTGGCTATAGTGTTCCACTTACTCGTACGTGCGCTGGATCAATAGGCTAGCAATGCGTGTAGTTCGCCACAAAACTGTCATACTACATGTAGTGCTATTCGTGCACTGAGGACGCGGGTGACGCCAATACAAGAAGATAGACCACGGTACGTGCGGCTAAGCAGTAGGCCCCCCTAGCTGCTAGTACCATCAGTAGCCACTAAAAAGGTCCACGTAGGCGTATTAACTGCAAAACACGACGGTTTGGCTAATTATTATGCATATTTTGTCTTTGTGACGAAAGCAAGATGATGAGAAACCTAAAAATAGACTGCTCGAGACTAAGACTGCTCGACTAGTTTACTGGACGACGCGTCAACGACGTCGCAACAAACTGCTGCCAGTCTGCCGCCGCTTAGGAGGCCTAAACGCTTCTGTACGCTCACAACCGATCTCGGACTTCAGTAAGTCTGCCTCCATTTTCGGACCGCAGTAGGCCTACTTGTGCTGTTCTAAGTACTTTTTGGAAAACCCTATAGTGGGCATACGTGTTTTAGCTGACCGTACTTAAGTAACGGACGAGCTACTGGCATGGTTGTCGTATATCCGTCCGTCCGTCCGTCCGTCTGTCTGTCTGCAACAAATGTACCTTGGCTAACAGGTAGATCGTAAAGGAAAACCTTTTACACGAATAATTAGCCACGTGCCTTAAACTCGGGCTCGCAAAATTTTAGCCATCTAGTGCAAGAGGGTTGAATGGAAGGGGGTAGAAAACTCAATGGAAAACTAACCGTATCTCAGGAACGGTAAGAGATACGACCAAGGTTATTATAAATCACTAATAGGAAATGGCATTCGCCGTCAGATGGCATAAAAATCATTGACCTTGAATTACCTTAAAGATCGTTGCGCGCTATTGCGGCTAAACGGTGCGAGATAGGGCATAGGCTGCTAATGATCACTAAAAAGAAGTCGCATTGGCTTTCAAATTACCTGAAAACCATCGACCTTAGATGACCTTAAAGATCACTGACAACCAGTACGGTCGGCTAGGCTTCTTGTTATATTGTCTGCGACGCTGGTATCCCGCTGAACTATACATGGTGAGCCAAGAACTGACACCTTGAGTTAGCTTTCTCTGCAAGTTGGCTATGCATTAGGCCTACAGTTGCAACTTTCGTTTACTCACGTGATCGACGCGTTCTCGTTCTTCGTCTGACAATTGTAAACAAGTTTTGCTGTCATGCGAATAAACTGTAATTTCGTCACGGTGGTCGGATATGCTTTATTCACAATCTGCGTGCGAAGAAACACTGAGGTTCGGCCGGTTCCGAGCAAATTGTTATTAAACAAATGAACACAAAAACTGTGAATAATTAGTAGCGAATGCTAACGTTGTTCAAACGATAGGGTATACATGTTAGCCTATGGTGTTTTGCAGTTTTGTGATATAATATTGACGTAGTTAAACTAAGTGTCACTTTTTTGGCCCACCCGTAGGTCTGTTGTGCGCCTGTAGGCCTACGTGTATATGAAGTACACCTGTAAAGACAGCAAAAGATAGTATAACGTTAACTAGATGACGTAACTGACCTTTCGTGCTGGCAGGTGGTAAGTTTGTGAATAATTCACTCGAGCACGCACCTGACGATGACGTCACGATCTCTGTAAATCCGCTGCCAGTCGATCGCTCGTCGCTCGCTGTGTGAGTTCTATGACAACTCGCTTATTGCAGTTAGCGCACCTCAATGATCACCTAGCCGGCGCCGCGCTAGATAATCAATGAACAGAGAGCATTAACGGTTTGAATTGAATGAAAGACACTAAATCAGTCCGATTGACCTATTGTATTGACTCGCCTGCGCGTCAGTGAGAGTTAAACCAATGATCGCCGAGCTGGCACACTCGCAGGAGTCGCAGCACGCAATGGATGATTATGGGACGATTCGTGAAGTCCCTTTGTTGGCTGTATTCGTGCACTGAGTGCGGAGAACAGTAAAGTGATTGCCACGACGAGCGGTGTCTATTGGTTAATTCTTGCAGTCACAGATGACTAGAAGTAAAAAGTAAACTAACTATCGCCTGCAGACAGCGTTAGAACTTACAATACTGGCAATGCATATTACGACCATTAACGTGAACCAAGTCATATACGCAGGCCTACAGTGTAGGCCTATTTTGTGTTTTTGCTTATTTCGCACAAGGTGGCATTAGATCGCAGCTGTCAGCAGTGCCCGAATTATTGTCCTATAGCCTACTACAGCATCAAAGGAGATAGACTGATCGCCTCATTATCCGGCGCGGTGCGTCGACGCTTTGTTTAGACGGCCTGGGCACTTTGAGACGCGCAGGGCCTACAGAGCGACGTAACTGAACTGAACTGAACTGACACGGTTTAGTTTTTTAGCCCTTGATTTATCCGGCGGCGCTATAAATGAACATCTAATTGCACCTGTCCGTCACAGCGTCATACTAATTAGTGACCGGAAGAGGTCAAGACTGAGAACGACGCGGCGCGTAGCATTTATGACTGACGATAACCGTACGATGCCTGTCACAACTTGCTCCCAGCCGACGATGAGTGCCGCTTGTTGAATGATCAGCTGACGAAGACAAGCGTCGCTTTAAACGTTGAACGTTTCAACGACTGACGAGCTATACGTTGGTGCATGAGCCATAAAGTAGGGCGCTGCTGATCTCCGTTGCCTTAGTCCTCCCCCAGACACCAGTTTACACTGCCAGACCACGGATACGGAGCTAGGGCATCGCGTGGTGTGTCTGTTTTCGTCCCATTTTTCAATGAGTATTGCGCCTACCCATGGAGGGGTTGGCAGGCTGAGTTTAGATAGTTTACTTAGTTACCTGTCGTAACCTATAACTTCTCAAAGCTCAGATATCAACGCCATTGCACGCGCTAGACAACAAGACGTTAGTATATAAATTAGGGGTCTACAAATAATCTACAGCGGTTATAAACTTAAATAATATAAATTATTACAACAAAAAGCTGCAACTAAAGGTATACCGTGTGTCCGAAAAAGCAAACACCATAGGTCTACAATGTTTCTAAGCACATTTCCTACACGTTTCATCTCGTTGTGGCTGTGTGACGTAGAGCTTGTCGAAATGTTTGCCAGACGTTTTGGCGGTTTCGTAAAAACATTAGTACAAGTAATTTCAGCAAAGCTCACGAGACGCGCGAAAGCCTATAGCAGTTCCTGTTCGCAGGTAATCTTAGTCTATCTCCAAACATTTCGTCGTAATTCACTCTTTTGCAGCCAAAAATTGCCAAAAATCACGTTAAATTAATATTTTTAGGGTTCAAGGTCATTCAAGGTCATCGATGTTGATAAATTTTAAAAGCCTGTCACCAGTGCTTGTTATGATAAGCAGCATGTTTGTGCCTATCT
>Ga0056128_1002716_pt1 | contig 21148 bp, 17 predicted proteins | sample WorMetLIZISLAND2_FD_71113 | JGI IMG/M metagenome (GOLD analysis project Ga0056128, IMG submission 71113) | Marine gutless worms symbiont microbial communities from Max Planck institute for Marine Microbiology, Germany - Olavius geniculatus... ... | reverse complement strand
TTCGATGACATATAGTCTCATTAATAAGTGTGCCAAAAATTATTATAATCGGACATTCATTGTTCCAGTTATTGCCAAAAATGTAGTCACATGCTTTTTTTTGAGACACAGTGTAGTAGTAGTAATGTTTAAATCATTTCACTTGGCGGAGATATGCACTCTTACGAGCGCCTTCTAGTTAAAAGTTTAATTTTGCTTCTAAATTTCTTTAAAATGTGGACATTAAACGCCAAATTTTGTATAAGCTTATTTGAAATAATTTTTGCGACAGAAAAAAAAATTTCCGACAGGCTGGAATTTAGGGGGTTGGGGGTTGTGGTGGTGGCAGTTACCTTTCTGCTTCCCCCTTCGGGCCGCGACAGTCCTGCTGCAAAGCTACTGTATACGCTGCTGCTAAGCCTCGGCCCAGTTTATTTTTTGGCCCGTGCTGAATATGTGGTAGGCGTTTTGCAACATTGGATAATGGATAATTTTTGACCTTTCTTGCTTTTAAGTTTAAATTTAGTTAGTAAGCTAATTCTTAAATAAATTTTTCGTGCTTTTTTTCTATTTGTCAAGCTGATGCACCTGCAGTTTCTGTGGCGGATTTATTTCGTTTCTTTTGATCTTCGGCATTTTTCATCCGATTTTCTTTTTCTTTGGCCAGAATCTCTGACCGTTGGCCAGCTGCACGAATCATTAATTAGGTCTACATCGTCAACTGCAGGCTACGTCACATTGCGTGGAGTCGATCTTTTCACTTCAACCGCTGATGTTATTTTTAATGTCTTAAAAAGTTATTATAACATGCAGATACATGTAGCTAAGCACATTCAGTATTGGTCATTGTCAATGGCTTCGGCTTTACAACCCGTATATTGACCGCAGTAACAAACTGGTAATAGGACATGGCCACACCCGATATTTTACTGCCCCTTGGTTGCCCTCTTTATTAGACGTGTAGTTAGCAAACAATATACTTTGTTTCTAGGCATGGTCGTCGATTAGCATATAAATAGTTTTTGACATTTTACTTGTTTTTTTAAAAAAATATTTTCTCTTGCCAATAGAAGACAACTATTGTCGATTGATGGGATTTTTTTGTCTCTGACCAAAGGTTCTGAAAAAATAGTATGATTTCAACTTCTGTATGGAATTTGCTGTTTTAACAAAAACCGCTAACGATTATTTTCTATGTTATTTATATTTAACGTACCAATATTCCTATTAAAATTAGCCAATTTAGTGGTGACTCAAAGCTACGTGCGAACGGGTGCGCATTTTTGAGCAGTCTGCTACATCAGTCAACTTAGCCATCTCGGCGAAAAAAACTTCACGTCCAGCATTATGATAGCAGTGTGATTTATAGGCTATCTCTGTAGTATTGATTGCATGGCTAAACATATACGATGCGGTATCAACGACGTTGCCGTCAAATGCCTCGATGTTAAATCTATGTGTCTCGCTATTCATTTTCTCTTATAATCGTCCCTGATTTATGACTTAGAGCGTGCCTTGTTTGGCGCATAGTCGTTTGCAATGTCTACTCAGTGACAAAGACATGATTTACGTTATGATTCTATGCAGCGTGTCAAAACCATAGTCCGTCAATTTGTCATTATTTTTGAACTTTGAAGGCAAGAAATTCTCTTATACTTTATTGCTTCACAAAGATGCCACAATTTTCAGAGTCACGAACGCAGAGTTACAAAGGCTGACAAGTTTTCCGCGATTCGCATGCGAGTATAAGTATTCCATGAAAAAAGATTAATATTAGTAATCAGACTCGAAATATGAAGTTACTATTAAACAATGTGGTGATGAATTTAATGGCATTTCGTTACCAGGTTCAAAAGTGATAAGTCGCTGTTCTATGCGCTTCGTACATTCATTATCTGCCGAACTGGGTGTGTCGGTCCATTTCTCACATCAGCAGACACCTGCGTCACACTCGATGAAATATTTGACGAGACTTTGATGTTTTAATTATTTTTTGTTCGATTTTAGTTTTAGAAACAAAACAAACGTGCTTACACAAACACATGAGTTGGCGACAAAAATAATAAAAAGTTTTGTTTTTGACGTTAGATCATTAACAGTTTCGATTGCAACCTCGTATCGTGGTCGTACAATGTTGCACTTGTGATTTTAACGTGATTTTTACGCCGCGTAAATCGCCCGCTAGTTAAACGTGCACTGCCTTTATTTGTATAATTCTGTGCGATGTTTCAACAGGATTATCTCAAGTGGAGCAGCTCATCTTCAAGTCGCTGTCGTTATACCAGCCTGCGAGTTGCTATAACTGACTCGCCTAAGATACATTATCAGTCGTGACAGCGTGATCGGTATAGTCCACACGGTCATTCACGTCTCCTTTCCGTTGTGAACGGAGTGGATAGCGCGGCCAACGAAACTCATCCAATCAGTCGTCGACTAGAGCGTTGAAGAAGCTGAAATACTTTACACCACGCTAGAAGGTCGGACTGACCGAACAGTATCATCTTGCACCAGAAATTTGATTAAGAAAGGGCGCGCATTTCGATGATGGAGAACGCAACAAATATGACGGCTGTGACGATTGGCGCCAATTACTCAGCCGACTACAGTTTTCTGAAGCTGGTTCCCAGCTCTCACATGGACATCATCAGCGGTTATGTATCGACGGCCGTCGTACTGTTTACGGTTGTCACTAACTACATCGTCTGCGTGGTACTGTTGAAGCCTCACATGCGCACCAGCCCGACCAACATCATCCTGGTCGCCCTGTCAATCACGACCACGCTCACGGGAGTCTGGCCCCTGCCGTGCAATGTCTACTTCTACGTGCTCGGCGGCTACAGTGAGTGGGTACCGGCAGGCTGGTGCTTCGTTTACGAGTGCCTCATTGACTACCTGCCCACCATCTTCCATACGGCTTCGATCTGGCTGCCTTGGGTGAGGTCCACGAGGACTGTCCTCGACCTCGATGACAAAAAAATCGTGGCCTTAGCCTTTTGGCCTTGTCTTTGGCGTCGGAGAGGTCTGGCCTTGTCTTCCGCCTTAGAAACGCTAGCTCTGAACACATCCCTGGTCCAGTCACACGGCATCGATCTGGTTGACCGTGTTGCTGGCGGTCCAGCGCTACGTCAGCGTTTGTCACTCGGTCACGGCAGCTGCACGTAGCTTCCGCACCGGGACCGTCGTCGCCTGGGCAATCGTCGGCGTCATGGTTGCTGCTGTCGCGTCGCACGCGTTCCGCTTCGGCGAGAGACGCTTCACGGCCGTCGTCCGTCCAGCTAACGGCATTTCACAAGGTAGTGTAGCAACAGTATTAAGGCCGTCGTCCATCCATCCAACGTGTACGGCGGTTGGTTCAAAATACAGACAGCTACTACAAACCATTGTGAGGTTGTTGCTGGCCTGTAGTGTCTGTAGTTGTTTGGTGAGCTGATTTATTTTTTCTTGATGCATGGCATGTGCAAATTCCAGTTCTGTGCTTGATCTTTTCCTTTCTCGTTTCGGAGCTTTTTCCGTCTAACGTAGTGGTACAACTACAATACCAGTAGTAGCATACCAGCGGTAGTATACTACACCAACGTGTACGGCGCCCGACTGAACGTGTCCGCCTGTTACATCGAGTTTTCGCCGTTCGTCAAAAGTCACCCGGACGTCTACTTCGTCACCTACTACGTGTTCCGCGTCATCTTCGTCAACGTGCTGCCGTGCACCGTGCTCGTCTTGCTCAACGCCGCGCTCGTGCACACGATGCGTGCGGCTGAGGCTCGCCGCAAGGCTCATGAAACTGCATAGCGGGTGGCCTATTGTGTGCTGATGTACAGTGAAGAAGCTACTCACTTGGTCGCCGCAAGGCTTTGTTGCGCTATCATCGACGCTCCGAGTTCCGCCGACTGGCCGAGAGCAACTCGACCACTCTGATGTTGATCGTCGTCGTCGGCGTCTTCCTGCTCGTCGAGTTCCCGATGGCGATCATCTTCGTGATGCTGATCTTCAACAACGTCTTCGAGCTGGAGGTTTTCGACGAGAGTTCGTCGTCAATCGCCACGAGCATCGTCAACCTGTGCATCCTCTTCAGCTACCTCTTCAACTTCTTCATCTACTGCGCCATGAGCCGTCAGTTCCGCGAGACATTCTGCGGACTGTTCGTCCGTCAGGGGACGAGCAGTCTCGGCAGAAGACGAGCAGTCTCGTCATAAACAAAGGAGGTTCGCGCGTCATCAGCCTTCACGGTACGTCGACACGCGGGGTCGGCGCCGACGCGGATCCTTACTCGATGGTTTTTGAGACAGATCGACGCGCGACGCAAAGATCTTCATAACGCTCGTTTACTGTAGATAGTGAATGACCGTCTCGACGCGATGACATAATGTGCTTTCGAGTATATACTAGTCGCATGCTGTATTTTGCACAAACATTGACAGTAGGTGATACTGACAGACTTGATGGTCAACATTCGAAAGTGTACTAGTAACGTTGTCTAAACAGTGAAGGTTCGTCTCAGCTTCACGTTCGAAGCGGTAAGAATTTTGTCATAAATAATGCGGGCTTCGACTGAAAGCTACGAACTTTAGCTGCAGCTTTACTTCTCGAGCGTCGAATGCGAAATGACAGCAAAAAACAAGAAATGTTCGCGGATTTTGTGGTCGTCCGTGCTTGTTACGATATACGTAATGTGACGTCGTCATTGTTATGTATGTCTGCCATCTGGGTGATCTCTGCTGTGAACGTGAATATAATAAACCGTTTGTAAAACACTTTAAACTAATGTTATTTTTGTAGTAACCTCGGCAAATGTTGGCCGGTTTTGAATTATTGCTATGAATTGAAAAATGAGTTAAGAAATTAGTCGGAATAAAAGCTGCCAGTCTCACAGTTGTTGCCGCACTACCTTACAAAATTTAAATGCAACTGTATGCATGGTTTGAATAGCTTGAAATATTATTCTGTTATATATTTGTTGCGAAAACGCTTAGCACCTTCTGCGTCATTTCGAACCGCATAATTTGCTGTATAGTTTTACAACTGACCGTCCAAATTTTGCAAGGTAATGCCGCAACAGATTTAAGGCGAAGCAAGTTTATTTTCTTTTTGCGATTATCTCTAAGCCGAACAGCGAACGTTTGATTAGAATATGCCACATTTGCCAGCTTTGTTTTCGCAGAAATAAAACTCTTATTCGATGGCTTGTGCGCTGTGCAAACACTGCAAAGAACGTGACCGCGTTACTTCATCGTTCTACGCATCAAACAATGGAATCTGTCAAATTAAGTTAACGATTATATAATATCTCTTTATAAGTTATTTTTTCATTGCGATCTTAATTAGAAAAGTTTAAACAGAGACACCTACTATCAAGTATAACTGAAACAAAACAGTTCCTGAATGGCGTTATTTTTATTTTTGTGACCAAAAAATTACACATTAACTACGACCAAAAAAATTCACGAACAAATGCTTGGATCCCGAATCATACAAAGAACATACATACATACATACGTACATACATAATCATACAAACGTCAAAAAAGTTGCAGCAAAACGCAGTATTCTTTGTTGCACAAGTTCGACGTTCAGTCAACCGTTGATGGTGACAGACGGTCTGTCAAAATTGATCCAGGAGTCTAGATCAGTGGAATCTATTATTGTAACTTGCTTTAGAAACGACCTTGCTGTTTCCCGTACGTTAGCTTTCTGGCGAAATTATATTTTATATCAGCAAGATTGTTACGTAGCATGGGTGTAGGACATTTTTTCCAGGTCATGTTCTTGCGGACGTTTCCTCCCCCCGTCGGTGACACTGCGGACGTTTCAAGTTTCCTGTTTTTTGCGATACTCGGACGTTTTCTCCCATTCTGGACTGTCACATAAAGATTGAGCGTTAGATAGTGGTATAATTTCCAGTGTCAGAATACTGAAAGAATGCTTCAAACATCAAATACACCTACTCTTGTATTATCATTAACAAAATATACAAGTATCATTAGGCTTAAATGACAGGTCAAACAAAGCGCGAGTCTCAAGAAGTCTCAACTTTCCAAGAAACAGCCGCAGACGGCGACGTCAAAGTGCCACTCAAAACCACCGTGTTTGCCATAAAAACGTGGCACTTTACTTTTGTCCATATCTTCGCTAATTATTGATCGATTTTCAAAATTCGTTCACTAGCACACTCTGCAACCAATTTGCAATAATGTGACCGTCGTATATTTCGTCACACAGTAAATGCGTCTCTACATTACTTTGTGAAATATAAATGTAAAGAAGGACTAACTGTACTAACGAAAATTAGGTAAATAAAAAACACTTCAGACCAACATTGCGATGAATGATTCGTATGACACTCGACTGTATTATACCTACACAGTCTAGTGTCATACAGATCATTTACTGTAATGTGTGTCTGAAATGTTTTTTTAAAAATTTTATCAAAATGTTAGTTTGTTATTATCGTTATATATGCATATTTCATTAATATTTCACATGGTAGTGTAGAGACTCATTTACATTGTGGTGAAATATGTAATAATCACGTTATTGCAAATTGCCCGCAAAGTGTGCCAGTGAAAGGATTTTGAAAATCGGTCAATAATTGGCGAATATATGGACAAAAGCAAAGTGCCACGTTTTTATGGTTCACCCTGTACACGGTGGGCCAAAATGGCACCATTTTTGTGCACCTTATAATTTCGCGAAATATTAACCGATTTCCAAAATTTTTTCACTGCCAAAATCAGAAGACAATTTTTAATAAAACCATCACACCTTAAGTGTGTCGCTACACTACCTTGTGAAATGTCAGTGTCTTAAGAGTAACAATTGAAAACAAGACAATTTCTGCAACAATATATTTTTTAAAATTAACAAAAAACAACGTGTTTATTGTCTCAGATATTGTGTAGAAAGTCATGTCTCACAGTTTTTAGGCCTCCTACATCAAATGTTTAATGTGTCCGCCTTGCTGCTAGACGACGCATCCAAGCGGGCGACGCCACTAACCAATAGCGCGATTAACCAAACGCTGCAGCGGTTTGCTCCACTCAGTGACGATCGCCTGCTTCAGCTAGTTGACTGTCGTGAATCGTCAACATTGATAGATCGTCTGTTGAAGAACATCCCAAACAGCATAATTGACCGTTTTATTGTAAACTTGCTGCTTATTGTGTCGGTAAAAAGTGAAAGAATTTTGTAAACGGGTTCAGATTTCGCGAAGGCGTGGATAAGATTGTTTTTTTTTGCATCAAGCGTCTGTTGTATGGTTTATTTGCTATACATGTAGACCTGTAAGTTGTAATCCGAAAATGTAACGTTCTTCAAAGTTGAGGTTTATTAGTACGCAATATTAACTATTTAGAGGCTCAGACCAGTTGCAGAATTAGAGGTCTTGCTATAGCACTGCAGTACTTGTGACTAGCGGCGATTTAGCATTTATTTCGCAAGTGGCAGCTGATCGACACGAATTAATGACAGAAGAGCTGGCGTGCAGTATCCACGTCAACGTGTTGCGGCAACTGGGTCAAGCTGCGGCGCCTGTGATGCTTCGCGCAGTACTGACGAGCTTAATACCACGTCGTGTCAATCTGCTGCGGCCCCGGCTGGTCGTCCAGAGCTAAACTGTGGAACATGTAGTCCCTTCGATAGCTGTATTAGGACGATTTATGCACCGTTCTGGGAAGACACCACAGTGAATGCCACGACTGCTGTTTTATTGGTTAATTCTTGTAGCCAATAGATGACTAAAAGTGCAAAGAGAGAGAGAGAGAGAGAGAGAGAGGGGGGGGGTGAAAATTGCTGAAATATGCTTCCAATTCCACTCAGCACTTTGGCTGTTCTCACATTTGTGTCATAACATTCAGCGCTAAAACAGTAAAACAGTACGAAAGTCCCCTTCAAAAAATTATGCTACTATACTTATAAGCAGAGTTAGTAACCGCAAATTTACTTTACTTTTGAGATAATTATTTGACAGTTAACACTGATAAAAACGGCAGAAATACAAAAAATACTGCGTACAAGAATTCAGCACATATGGTACAAAAAATGACACAGAAAAGGGGGTAGTTGTTGTAAAAGCGTTTTGTCGCGAGCTTTTTTTCTCCGGCGTCACGTGGGTGGTCGCCGCGGCATTGCATGCATCCCGACTGGCTATCGTTCGCTCTTCCGTCCGTGTCAGTAGCACGAGCGCGATTCTACAAAGGCACGATTCAAACTTTCACTTATTTTTTCCGCGACCTGGCGGATCACGGCACCGCGATTTTGGTGCATTTAAAATTAAAATAAATTTCGTACATTCACAGCACGAAACGCACACAAAGTTATTCACGAGAAATAAACGACAGACAACAGCAAGAACAAAGACACAACTACCATTACCATTATGCCCAATTCACACCTACTGCTCCGACGCGACCCAACTGGCGAATTGCGTCGCGTCTGTCGCGTCTGCATCGTAGGTGTAAACGAACGATTACTTGATGAAACATGTCACTCGACGCCGCGATATGATAATAATGCACATAATGTGATTCGGAATATTAGTCGCTGCATATAGGCTAACAACTGGCAAGAGAATTTTCATCGTTATGTTGCAGTCAACTGTCTGAAAGCGATTAAGCCTAAACTTATGTTTTAGAAGTGAACGGCCCGGTCGAGATCAACAGGCCATCAAGAACGTAAGCTAACGTCAATCCACCGCTCCGTCGCCATACCACTTCCAGTTATCCGAACCCCTCCCCCTTTCCCCAAAGGCGCATACAGAGCGACGTAACTGAACCGAACTGAACCGAATCAACATGGTATAGCCTAGTTTTTGACGAACCGACCAGTGGGAAAGCAGTGATGCATTACAGTAGGCACCGTCTAACGGCGTCGGTGGCCTACGTGTCAACCTCTTCGCCCATTGGTCAGTACTACGAATGGTAAATTAGATGGCCGGAAACAACCTATGTAAGCAACTGATGTGTCGGGCTGAGCGCGGGTGAAAGTGATGGGTACGAATTGAACACCGTGGCAAGTGACTATTATAAGCCCGTCTGCTGTCACTCCAGTAGGCAGACGACACGACAGCCGGTCGTCTAAATTGCACCGGATCGGACCAACCACGGCCGGCGAACTGCATGTCAATTACCAACATTTAGTTGCATTTTTTACGCTTACATGTTGCGTCGTGTAAGCTATCTACACTGAGAAATGGATAGGCGGAATTGAGTGTGCACTTAAGGTAATGAATGGTGGCGTTCTTGATAGTAAGTGAAGTGGATGTCTGCTAGAGAAGAAAATCAATAACGTGAACACGAAACTCACTCAGCTGTCGCAAAGAAACAGCATTCAAAAAAACAGTCTAACGCACGAAAAACCAGAAAATGGGTGGCTAGTGTTACGTCGCGAATCTATACTACATTTGAGAGTTGCGACCGCCAATAACTTCTAAACGGCACGACGTACGGCCGCCAAATTTTGCATGCAGATCCGTGTTCAACTTGGCCGGGACATGGTCTAGGTGAGATGTCACTGAGGGTCGTCCGTTTGAAAAATTTCACTTTTTCTAAACTTTTGCAGCCACGCCTCTTAGGCCTCAGCAGAGCTGTGTGCAGCTATTGGCTGTGACGTCATATAGACGTCCTCACCATGGTGACGCATCATCAGCGCTGCAACGCATACTGGAGCGCCCATAATGCTGCTGAGAAAAATGGATCGAGTTAAGGCCCGAGCTGAGGCCGATACTATGGCAAAGATCAACTTGTAACAGAATATTTTTCTCTTTCATTTATCTGCTTATTTACCAAGATTATAATCGTATCTTCTTAACGTTCATCAAATAATCGCACTTTAGCTAGTCTTTTCAAATTACTGTAGACCCGTGATTACTATTTCCTGTCAAGTCGTCTACCGTCCGTATCCGTTTTCTGTCACTTGTCTTTTTGCCTAACATCTCTCTCCTTCAATACATGTACATCGCGGAGTATTAATTCCGTTATGCCTTAACACACGGCACACTTACCACGTTTTTATTAATTACCTGAAAGCAAGTGATTTCCAACAGTCTGTCGATTTGGACAAATCAGGAAATGTCAGATGCATCGCATGACATACTTTGGTTGTTATTTGTACCCCAAGTGTCGTATGCTGAAACTGTATTTTCCGAGATGTGACGTGTTATTTCCGCATGCATATGCATTATGCAGCAACAACACGTAACAAGTATTTCATCGATGAAAGAAAGGAAAGCCGCATCAAACGAAGCAGCAAGCAAACAGGACGGTGAAGAACAAACATCGACAATGAACGAATTGACAAACAGCGACCATCGAGATGACAGACATTGGCAAACGCAGATCGAATTAACTCGGAACGACGACGACGACGACGGCAAACAGTCATGAACGTTGTTGACCAACGACCGACCACGGACAGTCATCGGCGAGGTCGCTGTCAGGTCATCGTAAGGCTTTAGCGGTCAGCGCACGTACCTGCGCTGTCGCCGCGACGCTTTTTTCCCGGATTATTCGCGCGCATTTCAACACTATCAGCCGTAGCTCAACACTGACAATGAATATTCATTGCTCATTAATGGGGCAAACTGTAGTTTTAATCGTGGCAGTTTGACGCTGTAAATTCTAGATGTAGAGGTGAAAGGGTGTGTGGCCCAGGCCCGTCGAGAGGGGGAAGGGGTAGGGAGTTAGTTACCCCCCGGTCCCGCGACATTTGGGCGGTCCCGGCCGTCGCTCAAAAATATGAAGTAGCCTACACTATAATGCGCCGTTTCAAAAAACAAAATTCAAAAAAATTTTCCCCAAACGGGCCCCACGAGAATGTTGTACCCGGCCCCCGAGGTGGCTTTCGATGTGTCTGTTGTGGCATGGCGACGACTGTTCTGGATCGGTGTCCGTGGGGAGCTATGTAGGCTACAGTGTACACTCTGTCTCAAAAAAGCATCCCCGACATTTTCGACTGTAACTTGAAAGCCAATTATCAGATTTTGATAATACTTGATAAGAATATTCCTGACACAACTTGCCATCGAATGACCGTTCATTTTCCCACCTTACCCAATGTATGCTTCTGCACTGCTTAGGGAATGCAGATCAAGCGAAATATGTGTTAAAATAAACAGAAAACCTTTAAAAAACATTACAGACATTATCGATCGTAGTTTGAATAACAATCAGCAGATTTTAATATTTTTATGCAGAAATATTTCTGACACAACTGGCTATTAAATAAGTGTTTTTTTTATTTTCCACCTCACCCAACGTCTGCTTTTGCTCTACCTGGGGAAAGCATCCCTGACATTTTCGACTGTAACTTGAAAGCCAATTATCAGATTAATTAATCTGATAATTATCAATTATCAGCATAATACCTGTTAAAATGAATGAAAAAACGTCAATAAATTCCATCAATCCTAATCTGTGGGCCCCAACAGCCAGTCTATTACAAAGTTTGACTGTCATGCAGCAGTGTTTCTACCAGATAAAGTTTAGGAATGTTTGTGAAGTCAAGAAGCGACTGGTACAGCCTGGATTGGTCTGGAGCAGAACATTATCGATACTGCTGTCAATGAATGGAGGAAGCATCTCCTTGCCTGTGCTTGCATAGTGGGCCAACACTTCAAGCAATTTTACTGCAGGCAGTTGAAAAATGCACAACTAGATGAAATGTCAGCCAAAGTGTCAGAAATGTAAACAAAATGTTTTAAGCGTTAGGCCTATGTTAATTAAGCAATCATATCGCATTGGATAAACAAGAAATTTGAGCTAATGCTCACGTGACGCGCGAAAGCATATGCCTGCAGCAAAATTAAAAGTTCCGGTTCAGCTTTACGGTTTCTGAAACTAGAGTTTCCAGGCAGAAGATGGTGAAGATCTGATGATTCTAGCTTGTACCGTTTTTGACTGATCCACCCGTGTGAGAGACAGACGGACGGACAGAATTGCGATGGCTAAGACGCGCTGAAAGCAGTAGCTGCTTTCGCGCGTAAAAAGTGATAGGCCTATTTCGCTGGTTGTTCTTTCCCCAGGAAGTGCAAAAACGAACGTTGGGTGAGGTAGAAAACTAAACAGGACATTACTCCAAGAGGATATGTGCATTATTGGAAAAAAAGAGAAGAAGAAAAATATTCGCCCCCAAAATTATCAAAATCTGATAATTCGTTTTAAAATCACAGTCAAAAATGTCGAGGATGCTTTTTTGAGACACAGTGTATAAAACAGAGAAACTTGTTGTATTGCAAATTTGCAATGGCATACTATAGGACTAAACCAACCAAAAACTGTTGTTTATCAAGAATAGGCCTACAGCTAAGACTGCGAGCAAACGTGAAAAATAATCAAAACTTTACTATTTGAATTAAACCCATGCAACTAGCACTCCAAATTAGCTGGATATGCGCTAGGTTAGTAGGCTAAGTCGTAGGACGGTTCGGCATCCTACAGCCCTTAAACTATGTACAGAACTTGAATTTGACCAGCTACCAATCTGATGTTGCTAACCGGAAAAAAACTAATTCAGTAATAGTTTTATCACCGGTGTAAAGTCCGTGAAGGCATGTGTGTACTGTATATAGGCCTATTCCTACGGAGTAAACCTGCAAACTACAATGACGAATGCGTCACGTAGCCTACAGTAAATTACATGCCAGTAAAATATAGCACTACGCTGCTTTACACTGCATCGTATTTTTGACATTTTGTCCGTTTGCAGTCGATATTGACAATATGTCAAGTAATATCTTGGATACGGTCTCTAACCCCATACAGGGTGGGCCAAAAAACTGGCCTGATTCCGACAGTAAAAAATTTTAAAAATCGGTTAATATTTCATAAAATTATTGGCGTATACAACAAGTAATTTGAGCAAAGCTCACGTAAGGCGCGATAGCAGCAGTCCTGCCACTTTGGCAATCAGCGTAGGCCTACAGCAATAAGATATTAATGCATCTTGAAAGATCACCTAAATTTGAGGCCTTCGTACCGAAGACTCCTCGAATTTAAGAGATCGAAACTTAAATTCTTAAAAATGTACGTTTTATGCTAAAAAATGTCATACGAAGGTTGTTCAGGTCCATCTCGAGCCATTTCTGTGCAATTCACTCTTAAAAAGTGTGTCGCAGCCGGAAATCGCCAAAAATCATTGAAACCCCTATTTGAAGGTTCAAGGTCATTCAAGGTCATCGACGTTAACACCAATGAAAAGCTTGTCACTATTGCTTGTTATGATAAGCAGCAGATCTGTGCCTATCTGCAACCGTTTTCACATTAAACGAGATAATTCCGGTAAAATAAGCACTTTTAGGGGAAGAGGGTATCCGTTTTTCACGTTTGCCTGCGCCAACCTCCTTGAACCTAAGAGGTCGGGCCTTGAACTGCTGAAATTTACGTTGAGTGCTGAAAATTTCATACGCAGGTTGTCGTGGTCTATCTCCAGTCATTTCGTCGCAATTCAGTGCTGAAATGTGCGCTGCATCCAAAAACAGAAAAAAAATTCACTAAAAACCCCTTCTTTTAGGGGGGAAGGTTCAAGATCGTTTAAGGTCATCAATGTTGATAAATTTAAAAAGCCTGTCACCAGTGCTTGTTATGATAAGCAGCATGTTTGTACCTATCTGCAACCTTTTTCACACTATACGAGAGAATAAGGGCAAAATAACGTCTTTATAGGGGTACCCCTCTTTGACGCCTTCGTTCGAGGGGAACCCCTGCACCCACGGGCACGAAATCTTGTCACGATGAACTAAACTCCTTTTAAGAATTTCACGTTGCAATCAACGTAAATCTAGAGAGAGAAAAACGATCTTCTATTTCAAGACAGGAGTTCGACAATCGACTAGGCCTATAGCTTCAGACGTCTTCAAAATTCGGTGGCGAGTTCATGTCGACGACGTGATGCTCATTTGTCTTGCCGCTCTTGAGTGTCTTCTTGCTTGACCGGAGAAGACTTTTGATGGTGCCGGTTTTGCTGCTGCTGCTGCTGTTGTTGTTGTTGCTGGCTGGCCCACCTGCGGTGCTGGTGGCCGGTAGATTCTGGCGATGTGATAGGCTGTACGCGTTCCAGAGTCCAGCCAGCAGCTCCGTCGACACCAGGTCCCCGGCATTCCTCGACACCAGACGCAGCACGAACAGTCCTTCACTCAGTTTGTGCTACCAATCAAACACGCGTTTGCGGTTTAATTAATTACTCGTCTACTGTGTTCTAGCGTATGGGAGCATGTTATAACAAGTCCATTAAGACGAATCTCTTTAAGTAGTCTATCGTACGCTTTGCGATACACACATTTAAATCTTGAGCTCTGATTCAGTCGCAGCACGAACAGCCCGTCGCGACGCAGGTAGACGTCGGCGAAGCGACGCATGTCGGTCTTAGAGCCGGGTTCAACGGGTGCAAGTCCGACGCTGACGTCAGACGCCTGGGTGGCGGCACTCAGAGCGACGGCACCGGTTAGTTGACGCCGCACGTAGCGGTACTGTGCCGCTAACACCCCGTTTACACGAAGAAGCATACATGAAGCACACGTAAAGTAGCCTCGTGAATGTTTGCAATATACATCGTTATCAAGCCAGCTCTAAGACTGCACGACGTGTGCTGGCTAAGTTTGCTTCAAGTTTGCTCTAAGGTTGCTTCATGTGTAAGTGTGCTTCATGTTTGAAACTGAAAGCATACTGGAAGCATAGGCCTACATGAAGCACACTTAGAGCAACCTTAGAGGAAACTTGAAGCAAACCCAGAGTACAGGTCGTGCACTCTTAGAGCCGACTTTATAACGGTGTATATTGTATATGTGTGCTTCATGTATGCTTTCTCATGTAAACGGGGTATAAGCGAAGAATAAAAAAATCATTGACAACAGAGTCATTTACTGATAGCGTAATACTGTTTCACATAGCGGTACTGTGCCGGCCAGTAGGTGAGCTGACATAGCCAGCGTAACAGACCGACCAGCGTAACGACGGCCATGAAGAACAGCCAAAACCAAACGACCGTGAAGATCTTCTCGTTGAACATGTTGACCGGCAGCACACACTGTACCGTGTAGCTGTGCACGTTGGTGCTCTGTCGAATCTTAAAGTCGCACATCGACACGCGCGGAAATCTGTACGTCACCGCGGTAACACAATATGCGTGTTATAATGTTCAAAGCAACGCGAATGCTGCAATTTTCAGTTTCCAGCCTACTTCGTTTCTAAATCTACCACCACATCGTGACGTTACGAACTTACAAAGTTGTTGTCGTAGTAGCCTGCCCTCCAGACCCGCGGGCCTCGGCTGGTTCACAGTTGAAAACTCAATGGCGGGATAGACCACATCGTTTGGATGCAGCTGTCGGATCCACCTCTTGAAGGCTCCGTCTTGAGATCCAACTTACGAAGTCGTGCAGTACACTTAACTTTGCTTTGACGTTTAACTTCGATCAAACAGGTTTCGTCGTGTGGAAAAATAAACTATATACGACCAGCTAAGCACGCCGGTGTGTCAAGCGTGTCAGGATATGTAAACGTCACTGCGTGGCGTCACTGGGCACTCACGACGCTTGGAAATTCTTTTCTGCAAAGACTAAAGGTTAAAACTGCGTACTTCATAAAATCTCAAAACTACGGAGTATCACCTGCCATGTGAAATCACACAGTGTTATTGACATAGGTGAACGAGCCCCACTTTAACTCTAGTCAGGCAGCCCCGACAAACCCAGAAGAATAAAAAAGCTGAGTTGATGTTGTGGTTGGTTGCATGGAGATAGTTTACCTATCTGCAGACAAGTAGGCCTAGTAACCATCGCCTGACAGCGACCCGACTACCGGGAGTGGAACCCACAACTGGTTGATCCTAAGTCGGACACCCTACCGTTACGTTACTATACCAAGCCACAAGATCACTTGGCAGCGGCGTCTTGAATTAAAAAAGTAGGCGCAACAGGAGCTTGTAATTTTCTAACAGAAATTCTAAATTTCCGACAGAATTTCGCGACACACAGCTGCAAATTTTCGACAAAGAAGGTCGAGGGCGCGCAAGCAAAATCTTAATTTTGCCCCTAAGTTTCGCAAAACGAGAGTTTTTTGCTTCAACTTTGCTCCATTTTTGATGCAAATTTTATGAAAATAAAAATTTCCAAACAACTCGAAATTTATGGAAAAAACACTTGCTCGCCTCTGAGACGGAATCCATTCGTCGCCGATCAAAAGGTGTCTGATGACTTGCAGGCCGAGCACGTGGTAGTCATAGCCGAGGAAGAGGTCGAGGAGGAACAGCTGGGCGACGGCGTTGAAGCAGTAGCACAGCTTGACGACGACGTAGCAGCACGTCAGGTAGTTGCCGTACAGACGGCCGGACATGAAGATGCAGTGACGCGACAGCAGCTGACAGGCACGAGGCACGCAGCCGGTGCGACGATCTCGACGAGCCATCAGATAGCGGTCCAAAAGGTGAACGGCGTACCTTCACTCACACGCACCCACTCGCACAATGTGTCATCATAGGGTGTTTACACGATCGAGCAAACTTCGAGCAAACATCGAGCTGGCTTAAGAAAGCCTATTGGAACTCCGCCCCTGGCTTAAATGTAGGCCTAGGCTTAGGCTCTTAGCCCACAGCTCATCACGTGTTATATAGGCATTCCAATTACAACCCGCCGCTCTCATAATTAACATGCTAATTACCATAAAACGTCGAGCTAGCTGCTCGATGTTTGCTCGATCGTGTAAGCACTTTATCAGAGCAATTTTTTACAGATAAACCAGATGCGCGAAAGTCCACCCACTCGGAAAAAACGCCCACGCACTCCAGACATTTTGCCCAAACAGGTTAATCCTTTTTTCGTTATGCTATGGCCGGTGGAAGTAGTCTGGTTACCTCTAGTAGATTAAAACTATCCCATCGCCATCGTCATGAGCCTGGTTGTGGTAAGTTGGTAACTTGATACAATACCCAATAAACTCACCTGCGGCAATGAGGAGTTTCCAAAATTTCCCCAGAGGTGACACCCGGACCCCACTTTAAGAGCAGGAAAAGAGGCCAGAAAAAAGAAGACAGCTAGACGGAAAAAAAATAAAAAAATAAAGGAAAAGAGAAGAAGAGAAAAAAGACTAGTCCAATAGAGATAGGCCACCCACAGCGGCGTCATCATCATGGATTACAAAATTAGGCGGGCAGGAAGTTGAAATTTTTCGACAGACACTGCAACTCCAAATTTCAGACAGAATTCTGAGAGATAGTTGCACATTTCCTACAGCGGATGCTTGAAATTTTAATTTTGCCCTTATCTTTACAATGCGAGTTTTTTAGCCCCAAGTTTTGCATTCTTGGACGAAAATTTCCGCTAAGAATTTTGTTCGGACAATTGGACGTGCAATCGAACAACTGCACGTGCAATATTGTAATTGGTTTAGTCACAGTGTTAAGATCGTGCTGCAGTTAAGTTACATGGGCAGCCTGCCTTTACATTGTATTACTGCTAATATTTTGCGACGGAAATAAATCTTGAAATGCTAGTATACCTGAGTATTTTGTCGCGCTGTTCGGCGTATGCCGACTGCTGTGACGAGTTGGCGGCCTCGACGATTGCGGCCAAGTCTATTCCAGACCGCGAGCTCAGCATTCGCCAGAGTGCGTAGGGAGCTGCGAACATGCTGGCCTGTAACATCAGTATGATAGGAACCCATTGGTAATAGGTGATCTTGCGCTCGCGAGGCTCGTTCATCTGAGGCATCGGATCCTGGAACGGTAAGTAGAACGTCTCGTCGACCCAGCAGTATAGATTGGCGTACTGTTCGTGGTTACTGGCGCACACCTGTGCCATTGAATCAACATAATGCATGTGTACCGTTTATCATCGTCAGATCAGCGTGTGTCTCATGATGATCACTCGTACTGCATGCAAACGGCTTTGCAAATCGATTGCGTGACTTAACAAGTAATTTGAGCAAAGCTCATGAGACGCGCGACAGCCGTAGCAGTTCCTGTTCACCCATTGTCTTGGTCTATCTTTAGTCATTTCGTCGTAATTCACCCTTGAAGTGTGCACCGCAACCGAAAATCGCAAAAAAAAATCACTAACACCCACTAACATCCCTTATTTTGGGGGTTCAAAGTCGTTTAAAGTCATCGTGGTAAATACCCCCCAAAAAAGCTCGTCACCAGTGCTTGTTATGATAAGCAGCATGTCTATGCCTATCTGCAACTGTTTTCACGCTAGATGAGCCAATGTCGACAAAATAACCAATTTTTAAAGGGGTACCCCTCTTTGACGCTCGCGTGCGCAGGCCTCCTTGAACCTAGGGGGTTGAAACTTAAAGTACTAAAATCTATGTTTGGTGCTGAAAATTTTATATGCAGGTTGTCTTGGTCTATCTCCAGCCATTTAGTCGCAACTCACTCTTGAAGTGTGCGCTGCAGCCAAAAAATGCGAAAAATTTGCTAAAAACCCTTCTTTTAGAAGTTTAAGGTCACTCAAGGTCATCGATGTTAATAAAACTAAAAAGCCCGTGTTTAGTGCTTGTTATAACAAGCAACCTGACTGTATCTGCAACCGTTTTTACACTAGGCGAGCCAATGGCGGCAAAATAACGTTTTTTTCTAGGGAATACCCCTCTTTGACGCCCTCGTTCGAGAGGAACCCCCTCACCCAGGGGCACGAAATTTTGTCACGAAAAACTAAAATCCTTGGGGCAACCCATGTTGAAAATTTTGTGATCCTAGCTTGCACCGTTTTGATAGGGCTCAAGGGTAGAACAGACGGACAGACAGACGAACAAACGACAGGCCATAGCTAAGACGCGCGAAGCATAGCTGTCGCGCGTAAAAAGTGGTAATCCTGAACACATTAAAGACCCGGAGAAAGCTTGCAAATATTTCATTAGTTTTACATCAGTTCGCATGTCTGCAACGCGTGCGCAGTACAAAATTCGAGTTTAGCTCGCATTTGTATATTTTGTAAAGTTCAGTTTGGCTTTTTGCGATTCGCAACTGGGAGAAAACCGCCAAAGTCGGAGTCTCTACGTCTTATGACGGTCGTTTCATTAAGAATTATCTGCACTTCCAAAGGGCCTAATTCTACCGCTGATAAACAAGTACGACTACGGACGAATTTGCTAACATTACAGCTAGAAGATTGACATTATCTACAGCTCTAGGCTGCACGTAGCTAATTCATACCTCAGGGCACCAGCAGTGCATCGCTTCGCCGAAGTATTGGCGGGCGCTGATCAGGACGGCGAACAGTACCAGGATGCCTGACGTGTATTGGCGATTCAGTCGATCAACCAGATCATCATCTAGGTTGTACTTGAAGTTGCGTAAGTCAATCGCCGCCTTGACCAAGCTGTGCATCCTGGCGCTGACGAGGGAATGTTTCAGTTACTTAAACACTATTGTCACCTATGCGTCAGCAACATTCAACATGCCGTATAAAGAGTAGGCGAAAAAAATTATTTTGCTACTGTAACTGCATACAGAATATCGCAAAAAAGTACATGTGCTTATCATGCAAATATCGATTTGCAGTAAACCGTTTAGCCTTATCTAGGACGATTTGTTTAATGCCTAAAATGAGTGCATAAAATGCACATGATTTTCCACGGTTACCGTAATTAAAATCTTTAAGCTAAACTTATGCAAATTAACGTGACTCGTACTCTTAGAAGAATGGTTTCTAAATTCGGATATGGCTCGATAATATGCTTAAATTTGCCACTAAACCGTTTCGTTTTTTATTTAGTTTGTCATGCATAGGCATCATTGATTTATTTGCGAGATAATAGGCCTAGGCCTATGGATGAGCGACAACGTTGATGTCAAGCAGTAGGCTACATAAAGAAATTGCAATATGTAGTTATTTACTGCAATTTCTTATGTATTGATTGACATTATAACATCGTGCCACGTTGTGTTTCTCTGTCATTTTCACGTAATTCACGAATATTTTCGAATATTTAAATGTGCGCTATATTATTTATTTATTATTATCTATTAACCAATATTTGTGCGCATTAAGGTCTAAAACCACGAATACTCGATCTACGAACGAGACTAAAAGGCTGACATTTAAGTAACGTATGCCTAGTCTATTTAGATAACTTTTGCATTCAACGATTTTCCTGTAGGCATATGTTTACAGATTACATAGGCCTAATCGATACTGAAACTGTTTAAATAGTATTCGCAAATCACTTACAGTTATTAGCCTACATCTTAGGCAGCGTACCGGTAGTCCTTGCGGCGCGTTCCACGAATCCACGTGTGTTAACAGGCTTCAGGCGGATTCGTTGCGAAATGAGTCATCTCAGTCTCTGAAGAAAGTAGACCTAGTCATAGCTTAATTAGGCCTATCTGTGACGACATACGCATTAGACTTTCTTAACCAAAGTCTCGATCTGGAACTCGTGAATAAAATACATTTTACTGTTAAACAGTGTTTGGCAAGTACAGAAAAGACGGAAATAAACTCCACAATCCCGTTTGCTGCTACGCGTTGCTTTATAGGACGAGCACCTGTTTGCGCGTGCGTGACGTGCATTAGTCTGGTGAAAAAGCACCGCGGCAATGCATACAGACCTTCTCAAAATTTGCGTACTGCATCGGGACTGTATCGCTCACGGTGTGTTCGTGCATGGTTAACTTACGCCCCTTAAATGGTCACAGTACATCTGCAGGCTTACGATCTTTACTCTTATGTGCTAGAGACCTGTAAAAGTGTCGATCCTGTTAGTGAAGTCAAACAAGACAAGAAGCTCAGTTGTCATCCAAGGTCGATGACTTTCATCTTATCTGAAATTAGTGATTAATAGTAACCTTAACCCTATCTCTCACCGTTTCCGAGATATGGTCACTTATAGCTTGAAACTTTTCACTAAAAATTGCGACCAAACCGCTGCAAATGGAGATATGGTTAGTACTGACAGCCTATCTGATGCCCTATTCGATGGTACCGTCGCCGACCCCCTACGACTTACCGTTTAGCTACAATACATCCGTGATAGACGACAACCATGCCAGTAGCTCGACCGTTACTTAAGTACCGCACCGTCGGCTAAAAAGCCTAAAGTTAAGTCAAAACGATTATAATTATATATATTCATCTATTTGTTAATTTATCGAGCACAAAGAGAACATAAAACGAATATGGCAGAAATCTAACATATCCAGATCATCAGAATAATTGCATTAGATGTCTTATAATTCGACACCA
>Ga0056128_1002715_pt1 | contig 21154 bp, 9 predicted proteins | sample WorMetLIZISLAND2_FD_71113 | JGI IMG/M metagenome (GOLD analysis project Ga0056128, IMG submission 71113) | Marine gutless worms symbiont microbial communities from Max Planck institute for Marine Microbiology, Germany - Olavius geniculatus... ... | reverse complement strand
CGTCATAATTTTGCTTCGTTTCGCTCATGTGATTTTTATTGAGATAAACGTTGACAAAATAATAAACGCGTTTACAAAGATTTTTTTTGTAAACGTTGTAAACGTTTATCACATCTATGGTTGGCTGCATATAGGTTATTGCTGATGTCGGTCGATCGTGTGCTGGCAATTCGACGTCGTCGTTCGAGTCTTCCCGGCAGCCACTATGACAATGATGAGGAGAGTGTGCGGCTGTCGGCAAGCGGTACCTGGCTGACTGTGGTCGGCTTCTGTCTGTATGCGACAGTCGTCTCAATCATCCTCACTGCCTCCCGCAGTAGCAGCAACCACATCTCACTCATCTGCGCCGTCTACGTCCAGGACAGGTCAGAGACGTTACGTGGAATACCGGTCTCGTAAAAGGTTGTGAATAGCTCTTTATGGGAAACCCGTCGCAGAGCGACGGAGCGTCACCCTCCATATGGATTCACACAGTGTTACCTGCCACAAGACAGGTAAACGCGCCCAGACCCATCAAGACAGACCGGTACCCGATTTAGCTATACCCCCGGAAAGATGGAAAACTGACTTGACTTGAAGTGTGCTATACGTGCATACCAAAATGGTTTATCTGTTCGCAAACAGTTGTCCTTTCCAGAAAGTAACAATTTGATAGTTACCCGACAGGGAGTAGTAACAGATAAACAAAGTAATCGTGAACAAAACTTTGTTTTGGTAGTATCTGCATTCTGATACAATCAGCATGACTACCCATAATAGTATAATGATTTCAAGTATTTGTAAATTTCCTAAAATCGGTACCACTGTCGGTAATTTATTGCACATAGTTTAACGGAAAACAAACCCAATAGCAATCCGCACGTGTGCATTTTTGTGACGAGCCCTTCAACGCAAGAGTTGATAATTATTTTTGTGCCACCCCCCCAAGTAACACTGTGACACAGACACAGACAGGCGCCTCCGTCCCAGCGCGGTAATGGGTGAATTAGGCCTAAAGGTTCGTATGCATGGAAGCCACAGGTCTAGTGTCGAACAGTTGTAGCAGTTGCTGTTGCAATTACGGACAGGTACTTTTGGATGATATATGCCGGCTACATGCTTCCAATGGTCGTACTCATTCTGTGTCTGATCGTCGCTGCCGTCCTCATCTCCAGTCCACTGCCAGAAGATGATGAAGCTGACGTTGACTCCAATCTGCAGGACGACGGTCAAGATACGAACCACTGGCTGAAAGATCAGCGACGACTGCTCAAGCTCCTCTCAGGTAGGTAGGCGTGTGCGAATAACCGAGGGAAGATTCGGTTTTCGGTTTCAAATTACCGAACTGTATACATAAGTTTCAATTCCGTTCAGACAGTTTACCGCAACGTTCGAGAAGAAACCGCAACTTTAAAGCAAAACCGCCTGATTGGCTGTCCACGAAAATTGCAGTTCAGAAATAAGGTGCAAGCATACGCAATTACGCATCTGAGGTAAAAAGCGAATATACTAAATTTTTTATACGAACTTGATAATTATGAGGCATGTCAGAGCAAATGACTAGCTGGATGTTGTTACTTTTTAATGCAGTTTTTAACAAAAACTACAAATCAGAACAGATGCACGCTAATTATTCAAAATCAAAACCAAACCCAAGACTATTCAAAACCGAAAACCCGGCGGCTATTTCAACAAAAAGCCCAGTTGTTACAAGGATGGCTGACCGTACTGCTTGGCAATTTATGAGGCATTATCGCTGCTTGGTGGATAAGGGAAGGGATTATAAACAGGGCATTGGTAGATGTCTATAATATGTTAAAAGTAACCGTTTCGCTAATACAGTTTGGCCGTAATGCGCCATGCAAATTTTAGGATTGAGGGTAGGCACCTGTATTTGGTAAAACAGGTATCCGTAGGGGTCGGCGATTCTAGGGTTGGAGAAAGCGTTGGTCAGTTCCTGTAGGCTGTAAATATTGTAGTAAGCATGCTAACTGAAGCGGTTTGACCGCAATTCGCAATGCAAGTATTTGGGGGAGCAGACAGTCCCCCCGTTTGAAGGAATGGGGGTCGTAAGGGATCTTAATCGGTACGACAAGGTAGCGGCATTTGCATGTTCAGACAACTTTTTGCTAAAACGTACCGTTTAGCCATAATACATGAAATACATGCGTCACAGACAACAACGTCACAGACATCAGACAGACAGAACCGTGTAGCAAAGGCGCTACCGTTAATACGGTCGGTCAAAAACGATCGCTTACGCCAGTGAATAAAATATTATTCCGCACACGTCTATTGGCAGGTCTGGTGGTGTGCTGGATGGTGTGCAACGCGCCGGTGCTTGTGTTCATGCGTTCTACACGGACATCGCCGACTCCCAGTGTCGAAGCACTATTCGTACTGCTCGTGGTCGCCCATCACCTGGCGCTGCCGCTCGCATCGCTTGTCTGTCGCGAGCGCCTTTGGTCTAAACTGCGACGCTTTGTCCGCTCCGCCGTGACACGGCGCAAACCCCGCGGCAGCACGGTCAACGACGGAACGCCACCGGCCATAGAGGAGCAGGAGCCGCCAGCTGACGGTGACACCGACGGCTATCTCACACCTGCGGAACCGGGTTCGTAAAACACTATTGTTTCAGGATTCAGTATTGGTACGTGTCGTCTGTCCGTCGAATGTAACGCATTTGTTCGACTGATTTGTGATTAAATGATTGACTTTGGTTTACATCATAAATATTGTAGTGCCACCAGGGTAATACTGGCAAACCGAGTTGTACACGAACGCTGAAATACGTTAAACAGGTTCGTAGGCGTATTTTACCTCCGACTTTCTTTGGCATTGTTAGCTAGGCTCCTCGGGCAAAATGTTCGCTAGCAGGATTGCACAAAAAGTTACCGAAGATTTGGCTAAAATTTTTAGGAAAAATTAAGTTTAGGCAAGCGCAACTTAGAAGTGTTTAGATTTTGGTGGTGATCCAAAGCGGTATCCGGTCACATGATAGGATTAAAGAATTTTTAATACTGCCAGATAGGGAAAAACTCCTCCGAACAAAGTACAGTGTGGTCCAAAAAACGGCACAAAGTTAATGACTCCATAATTTTGCAACCGTACGTCATAGAGTCATGTGGTTTTCAGCAAAATGTTTCAAAAAAAATTCTTTACGTGACTAAAATCAGTACTTGAATACAGCACTTAAATATTCTTTGTTATTGCCGCTGGCAGTTGAACTATGCAAAAACAGTATTACCCTCGACACCGCTGTTCATAATAACGTGCCACTTTTATTTTTTCAATAGCTCCGTGAAACATTGACCGATTGTAATAATTTTTGGCATGCGACATTAAAAAAACTGGACGCAAACGTCTGTAGTTTTGACTACCTCGCCCTAAGGTTATCGCTACACTACCTTGTGAAATGCAGAAGTCGTAGTTTGACCGTTGACAACAATGAATTCATACTGCATGGGTAGTGCATGCGTCAGCTCAGAAAATTACTGAGACCGCAAAATCATTGAAAATCTGTTACTTCATTTTTATTTTAAAGTTGTAAGTCGACAAACTGAAATGATACATCAACAGCGAGTGGACCGCTTGAGTCATGCAATTATTGAATGTGCTGTTGGCAAGTGATGTCAACGTCTACCGCTTGCATTTGTGCTGCAGGAGGACATTTTGAGCATATACTGAAATAAAGATGATGTGGTGTGGCACGTGTGACTTTTTGAGTGATAATAATTGCTAATTGCGTTTGTCGCTTTTCAGTTAATAATTTCTGAGCCGATGCATACACTACCCGGTAAGAATTCATTGTTGTCAATGGCGAAACTGCGACTTCTGCATTTCACACGGTAGTGTAGCGACAGCGTTAAAGTGAGGTGGCCAAAACTACAGACCTTTGCATCAAGTTTTTTTCTTAATGTCGCCTGCGAAAAATTATTGAAATCGGTCAATGTTTCACGGAGCTATTAAAAAAATAATAGTGGCATGTTTTTATGGACCAAAGTACATTGAAGGTAGTATTGTTTTTGCATAGTTCACTTGCCAGCGGCAAAAACAAAGAATATTTAATTGCTCTATTTAAACACTAACTTTAGTTGTGTAAAGAATTTCTTTCAGAACATTTTGCTGAAAACCACATGACTCTATGACGTACGGTTGCAAAATTATGGTGCCATAAACTTTGTGCCGTTTTTGAACCACCTTGTATATGGTGCGGTAGTGCTGCCTGGCAAGGAAACATTTTACACGCTGTTGGTGCAGTTTTGCGGTCTTTCACTGGCCTTATATATATATTTTTTTAAAACAGAATAAGCTTACTATGATAATTATAGACCTATATATATCGTCGAACATTGTTTCAGAGGTTGCGGCCGAACCGTCGTCGGCTGCGGATGCTGACAGTCTGGATGACACACAGTCGGGCCGCCACGACGACGGCAGCATCAAGAGCGAGTTCTTGGCGTTGGATGTGGCTTATGTACGCCAAGAAGAGGGTGACCATTTACAGGATTTGGAGAAGATGGACGAAAAGCAAGACAACATGGGTCAACTGCCGACACTGATCACCGCCGCTCGCGAGAATAGCCCAGGTAAACGACCAACATTAGTCGAGCTCACGTAAAACTCGGTTCGGTCAGCGCAGCTTCTCGTCATCCGCATCAACCGTGTGTAGGCCTAACCAGCTTTTTTCAGAAATGATAAACAGTGACATCAGTAGAACAGTGTTTTAATTAGGCCAGGCGTGGCTCTTTGATCGTGCTTAATCGTAACGGACGCCTCTGGGAACTTTGTTTAAGGGATGCACGCTTCATAAATTTACTTATTGATTAATTCATTGATTGATTGATTGTACTTGTGACGAACGGCGTCAAATAGTCTACAAGGGCGTCATGGGTTAAAAAGTAGTCGGGAGAAGAAGTTGCAATTTTCCGACAAACATTCCAAATTTCAGACAAAATTCCGACAGGCAGTTGCAAATTTCCAACAGCCTAAGTTGTAAGTGCTCAGAATTTTAAATTTTGCTTCAAAAAATTTTCCCGAAATGTGCTTTTTTAGCCCTAAATTTGCATTTTTGGACAAACATTTTGTGACAAGAAGAAAATTGTTCGACACTTTTTCGACAGCCCAAAATTTGGGAAAGGAAGGCAATTGCCACTCGATTCTCCCTGCTGTCACTACGCCACATGTTTGAAACAGGTAATGTGGCTGAAGGGACATCGACTGCGGCATTGGTCGAGGCTATCGACTGGACAATGAATGGTTGGACGTTAAACGCTGACGACAGACCTCCACGCCACTCCCACGATTCACTCCACGGTGACAGACCGACCTCTAACACCAGCCTGGAAGACGCAACATCTGACCCGACTCCACACGAGTTCCACACGGAAGGAAAAGATCAAGCAGAAGAACGTGGATTCGGCGATACAGTAGCCATGAGTCCGAAGACGCCTACCGACGAGACGAAAGGCGTGTACAAAGCGACGGAAATGGACTGAAATGAACTAAAATGCCAGTTCAGTTACGTTGCAAAGACCGTATAAAGTATACAGAGCAAGTTTAGTTCAGTTCATTTCCTTCACTCTGTACGCGCCTTGCGATGTCCAATAAAGCCCCAACTAATTCACGAAAAACCTACCTAGGCTGAACTATGATTGATCTGACTGTTCTACACTATGTCCCAAAAAACGTCCCACGTTGTCGTTGTCTATATCTCTGCCAAATATGAACCGATTTTCAAAATTCTGTCGCAGATGCATTATGTGGACAATTAGCAATAAAGTGGTTATTGAATATACCGCCACACGTTTACTATTTCGCTACACTACCTTGTGAAATATAAATGCAAGAAAAACTAGCAATCATAGACATCAAGCGTGTTGGTAGGCCTAAGCAAAATACACTTCCGACCCAAAATGCAGTGAATAGTCTGTACGATGCTAAACTTTGTCAGATCCTTTTCTTTGGATGTCTGGCGTATTTAACGCTATGTTTGTTTCTGGCCTTTGTGGTTTAGCAAGCCTGCCAGTTCATCCACAGTGATCATGTTCTCTTCAGTACGCATATTGTTAAGTCTGCTGGTTTTATGCCTTTGGTCGGTGCTGCATTTTTCCCAAATCTTTGTTAATAACATTCCCACTTTTTTCCTATTGCAATTTATCTTTAAAAATGTTGCCAGTACTCTCCGAAAACTGTAGTTTTTTGAACCGATACAAGTTCCTTATCAGAGCCTTGTCTCCACTGCTAAATGGCACATTACAACACCGGTATATCGTCAGTGCATTAAAAATTATTATTTATGACAATATCATCTGCTTTTGTTTACGAACATTAAAAATGTATGTAAAACTAAACATAATTTACTTTTTGTATGAAAATTAGTAAAAGTATTTCAGAAGATTTTTTTGCATATGTATTTTAGTGATTTTAGTGATTTTTGAAAATTTATGTTTCACATGGTAGTGTAGCAACAGAGTTGAAATGTGGTAAAATATTTAACAACTGCCTTATTTCTAATTTTCCACAGTATGTGCCAGTGAAAGAATTTTGAAAATCGGTTAATACTTGGCGAAGATATGAACAGTGACAAAGTGGGACGTTTCGGGGGAATACAGTGTAAATGCGTACAGACTGTAAAACAGAGGCCTACTTCGAGATTTTGAAGGAGTATCCAACAGAATATAAAGACTCCGTTTTATAGGAAATCTACAAGACATAGACCTGCCATCCGCTCAACCCGTGTTTTTTTGGTCTAGCAAAAAGCTATGGACCCTACATTTACCAAATTTTTAGGGATTGTAGGGGAGGTCAATGGCTAGCAGTCTGTGAAATTTTAGGGGAATCTGACCAACGGGGATTGTGAAGAAAAGGGGGGAAATTTTAACCCCTCATATCTGCCATTAGGGGAGATGTAAGCACGAAAATTTTTCTCACAGATGGGGCACTACCGGGCCCGTACACAAGTAAAATTTTAGACCCCTAAAGTTTATGTAGGGTGGGGAGAAATGTTTAAATAATTTGTTTCCTTTTCTAGGGGTCAAATGCGCCGTACAGCAGATCTCAGAAATCGTGGGTGATATCAATCCGCTTTTTGCCCCATGTTGTTGGCTATAGGTCAGTAATGTCAATGTGAGGGTAAAAATTTAAAAATTGGGTCTATTTCCAACAAATCGCCCCCCCAAATGTAACCCAATTTGTTGACATTATTTGACAAAAGTTTTCAAAAATCGTAGTTAATTCAAAGGATGGCCCAAAAAGTTCTAGTTGTGTATGTGGGCCAAAGTTTATGGCGCAATCATATTTGACCGAAATGCCGACCCTGACCCTCCTCCCCTAAAAACTTTTGAGGGGTCAAAAGTTTTCATTATTTTTTTTATTTTTGGCTTCACAAAATTTAAACCAGTGGTTCTTAAAATAGAAACATTTTGTCGAGTCAAAATTTAACAAAAGATAGAGAGTTATTAGTGCTTTGCAGTGAAGTACAGGAGTGTAAGGTGGTCAAACCATATCTGGGTATTTTAAGCCCTGAAATTGACCCACCCGTTTCTTATGCCAATTATAGCGAAATCTTCCAAAAATTGTCATTAATTTAAGGCATGGCCCAGAAAGTTCTACATGTGTATGTGGACCGATGTTTAGGGTCTTTACCACACTCAATCGAGATACCTAGCCTACCGCCCCCACACCCTTAAATTTTTGGGTGGTCAAAATTTTTGTCATGTTTTTACTTTTTGCTCAACAATATTCAAACCGGTTTTTCTTGAGATAGGTAAAAGATCGACGAAGCAATATTTTAACACATCAGAAAGTATTCATAGCTCTTTTCAACGACGTATAGATTCACGGGGTAATTAAATACAGTGGAGGTTCTGAGCCCCTAAAGTGACCCACTGTAGGTGATATTTTGGATTTCGACAACTTGGTGCTATCTGGTAAACTCAGTTGTAAACTTAGGGCCCCGACGTTGATGCCAGACGATAGGCCAGATAAACAATGTTTGTCCCCGACACTTCTTCCCTAGGGGTCACCGTTTAGGGGCTAGAGCCAAAAACCCTTTTTGACTAGTTTATCACGAGAATAAACTAAGTCCAGTCATGTGACCTTAATAGCTAAAAAATTTTCAATAAATAATTATGTCTCGGACGATTTGTTTTAATGTGGTATGTCTAGAAAATGTGCTTCTACGCCATGCATTTTCGAAATTCCAACCACCCGTCATGGCTGCCGATTTCGGCACGAAATGTCTACTTTGGCGTCACTTAGCGACCTCAGTTACAATGACGTCGGGCCCATTTTCCGCATTTTATACACAATGGCTCAGTGAAGAAAACTGCCAGGTTTCAGCTTTGTATCTAATTCCGGTCAAATTTGGCGTGCGGTTCAAAATGGCGAAAAGTCCATTTTGCCCGGCCATTGCAGTCTTAGAACTTCGCCAGCACGCAACTAAAGTTTGACCGGACCGATCTTCATGAATTTTTCACACGATATTCTGTTGTCGATTCCCCCTCTGCAGTTTGGATAACACCCTATCCCACCCTCAAAATTTTGGGGGGTAAAATTCCGATTTTTTGACTGTGCCATATCTAGCTAGGCCTACCTCACATCGAAACTTAGCACTGATGTCTTGTATTTGCTTTCTGTTTGAGGTCGGCGTTACTCCCCTCTCGACTTCGAACACGCTGAGTGTTCGTCTGTACATTCCATCACAATGACAGTGATATCAGATTTCCAGCTACAGTTTTCAATAGTATCTATCGTTCGTCTAGCTCAAGATGTATTCTCTGTTAAACTGCGGATTTGACCGATCTGCTCGCGAGTTAACAAAAACATGGTTGGTCATAGATTGTGAATTCTACATCGTTTCACTAACGTGCAACATGTTTCGAATTTGTAACGTCCGCAAATAGGGCCTACGTCAATTTTACGGTAGTTTCAAGTTAATTATACACGAACGTTCACTGTAAAGCTATATTTCTGCTATAGTGTTAGGGCCTACTTTTGTTACTCTGCTCAGCTTTACACTAACGCTGAACGCCGACTTTTGCATCATTTGTCGACTGCAATTATATATTTGTCATTTTAGTCAATAAAACTTGAGATAAACAAGTGGCACATTATTGCTAACGTGCAAGAACGATTCGGAAGCATTTGTGTTTTTTGGTCCCAATTGACACTAATTAATTCATCACCAATTTCCGAAGCGTAGTTAACAATAGGCCTTAGGCCTATTGTTGAACTTTTTTTCGAGATTTTTCGGCTAATTGGCGAGCCTCATTTTTTCAGCTATTTTGTTTGTTTTGTTGCCTGCAGTAGACTAAACTAGCTACTCGTCACTTCTGACCGCACGTTAAAATTTTTCATTGTATCAACCATGTTCCAATTTAAAGAAAGTCGAACAATTTCAACTGAACAAAAACGCTAGGAGCAGCCACGCTTGTACACTTTGTAATCAATAGTCAATACGGTTCACACGTGGAAACTCCGAAGCTATCGATATAATATTATATCTTAATAAATAAAGTTAATAAACTAACGAGAGAGTAAAGACATAATTATTCAACTACTAAGTAGCAATAAGTCACGTCAAATCACTGGTCAAAACACAAGCACGCCAACGAACGATAAAACAGATCGGCCCGCGACCAAACCTGTTAGAGATGGTCGGTAATTGATACCGAAACCGGCAAAAGATGTTCTACCTGCTTATAACATCACTAAAAAATTTCACACGTCATGCGATGCGCTATATTAATTTACGCTTTACTTACTTATATACACAATGCCGCACTTGTAAGAAACTGGACAGCACAATCGAGTTGGTACGTATGAAGACAGTTAAGAAAAGTCGCAAAAATTGCCAGACAAGATAACTTGTTATTAAGATCGGTCTCTACTTAACCGGCCTAGATGAACATTCCAGAGTATAACAATAAAATTAAGGAAGCAGCGCGTCGGCGCGGCAAAATTCCTTCCGGTTTATCGAGTTAAATCGAACAAGAAGCTCAGCTACCGCTTAGAGAACAGAGCGTCAACTTCGTGCAATTGTGCATTCGTCTCATCATGATTCTACTTTCGTGGATAATAAAGTCCTTCACGGAGCAGAGACGGCAGCTTTTAATAATCCTAGGCTAGATTCCTAGCTTGCGTCGCTTTGACACAATGCAGCAGTGTGACAGACAGGCAGACAGACAGACAGACGCCCATGCCATGGCTAAAACAGGCCATCTGCACACCAAGCTTTGCTGAGGCCCTGCAAAAAAGCAGGACAAAATTTCAGACAGCAGAGACAAAGAAAAAGATTGCAAAACAGGCTGCCGTCATTTTTTACAAGCTCGCTGTGAAACGAGGGAAAATTAGTCAAAAGATCTAGAGAGCGCAAGTCAAACGCAAGATGGTGCAGACTACCTGCCGTGTAACAGTGAAAGGTATAAATGTGTAAAGATATAAAAACATATCGGCGAGGGTCGTCGAATCGAAATACCTTATAAAGCAACAATAATACGATAACATTTAACACGGACCAGTAGCTACCAGTTTTTGTTTACTAATCTCGTAAGAAACATAATTATGCCAACAACAAACGACACGTAAATCCAGTAAATTAACTACACAACATGATGACGGAGCTAATACTCCTTTTCACAGTCGCATCTGTACCAGAGCAGAACAATATTATTACTCTGTCATCCCTCGTACGGTACAAATTTTTGTCGCTTCGCCACTGCAAGTATACGTCAAAACCACGACAACAAAAGGCTCAGTAACAACACAAAACAACATAAAACCTTCTTACAGATGACGGCACGACAGTCGACAAACATGCTTCCGACTATATCAAAAAAATACGCGCCACACGCCCCAACAGTCACCAGTAGCTCTGCTCCCGCAAAATAATTATTCTGGGGTAAAGCATAACGAAGTGTACATAAGTAGACTCGCCGAGCCGATTAGACCCAATCTCCACTACTCCGATCGATTTGTTGTACGGCACAACGCACAATAAATGCATTACAAATCGAAGCAAGTGGAGCTTGCGTCTTCTGCGGAGTTTGGAGTAAAACCGATGTCAGACGAAGATGCTTTCGTCGATGAAAATCAGCCTCGTGTGACAACGGAAGCTGACTACGAGTCGAAAATAGCCTCGGATTAGGCGCTACACACACAAGAGAGGCTTCCGTATCAAAAGGGCAGCCGTTTATGGGTTGCCGTGTGGCGTTCTGTTACAAAAAAGGTTTTCTTCGTCGTTTGCGACTACAATTAGCTTTCAGTAGGCTATAATTATGAGCGAGTAGCACCTTTGCAGCGGCAACTTCGTCAGCTGACTGACTCCACGTTTTGATTGCTAATAAATACAATACTATCTCGTTAACAAAACCCGTCCTGTCTGCCATCAACTTCACACCGAGACATCTGCATGGACTAAAGCGATTGCAGCGCAATTTTGAGGGATAAGAACGCAGTTTAGCTTTGATATAATTCACAGTGGGCACTTCCAGCCCGACATTTCTCGTAGTTTCACTGTTCCTTGTATGTCAAACCACTGTCTGAAGTGGTATAAATGAATGCTTAATAGTTTAGCACGCCTACTCCACGTCGTCGACAGTTGACAGTGTAAACCTGCATAACTGTCGTTTGCCCATTTGTTTACGTTACGGTACCTACTGCTCATCGAACCACTGAAATCACGCGAGTATTCCGCTGGGTGAGGGCACTTAGACATTTCAGCTAAGGCGCCTATAATGCACGTATGCACATTAGTCTACTGGCTCTATTACGATGCCCGAAAAAATGAACAAAACATGTAAGTGAAGAATCTGATGTGAGCCGTAAATTCCAGGGCTGCGGTGGGTATTGGGAATTCCCATGGGATGGGTATGAAAACTGTGCTAAATTCCCATGGGTTCTGTGGAAATTCTGTGTGAATTTTTGAATAAATGTGACATTACGCACAAACGCATAATAGTCTTCCTAGTCTAGAGCTCCAAACCGGTCAAACTTTCGGCCGTATACGGGCCGGTTCAACCGGTCAAATAACCAACCCCTATAGGGCTAGATAGGGCTATCTGACCGGTCAGCATTTCAATATTAATGAGCTGCCGGCCAAATATCTTGTGCCTAATGGCCTAATAAATTCATCTGTATCTTTTAACGAACTGCTTCATAAAACGCAGATCACAGAGAAAATGCTTCGTCCCCAACACTGCCACAACTCATCTGTTTCTGTACCTCACAACATGTGCGGTGTTGTGTCAGAAATACCAATTAAGATTAAACATTTGAGTTTTGCCGGTGTTAGAACTGGGGGCATATTCAGCAAACAGCAGTAGGCTTATAGTTTGGAGGCCACCACGTTTATAAATAGGCCTATTTTCTACAACGGACAAAAACAAGAAATTTGAGCTAATGCTCACGAGACGCGCGAAAGCCTATAGCAGTTCCTCTTGGCAAACTGTCAGTCTATCTCCAGCCATCTCATCGCAGTTCATTCTTGAAGTGTGCACTGCAGCTGAAGATCATGGAAATCAACAAAACCCCTTATTCTGTAAGTTCAGGGTCGTTCAAAGTCATCGATGTTGATACGACTAGAAAGCTCGTCACTAGTGCTTGTTGTGATGAGGCTACATGCCCACGCCTATCTGCAACCGTTTTCACGAAAGACAGGCCAACAACGGTAAAATAACGACTTTTACGAGGGTACCGTTCTTTGATGCACTCGTGCGCAGGTTTTCCAGTTGAACGTAGAAAATCGAGACTTAGATCATCGAAATATACGTTCAATGCTGAAAATTTTATATGCAGCTTCACCATGTCTATCTTAATTGATTTCGGCGCAATTCCCTCTTGAAATGTGTCTCGCAGCCCGAAATCGCCAAAAAACATAAAACCCCCTATTTTGGCGTTCAAGGTCATCTAAGGTCATTGAATTCGGTGGCAATCAAAAGCCAGTGTACGACTTTCTATTAGTGATTAATAGTAACCTAGGCTTTATCTCGCACCGTTATTAAGATACAGCGACTTATTGGCTAAAAATCGCCAATTTTTTTCTACCCCCCTGTCATTTAGCGCATTCGTTTGGAATGACCCCCTTCGAATTTATGGAAAAGCTTTATGGTTTTTGAAACTAGAGTCTTTCAGGCAGCCGTCGGTGAAGATTTGGTGATCTTAGCTTGCACCGTTTTTGACAGATCCACCCGTGTGACGAACAGACGGACGGACGGACAGAATTGCGATGGCTGAGATGCGCTAAAGCAGTAGCTGCTTTCGCGCGTAAAAACCACTGCACACAGTATACAATGTCATGAGAAACAACTAAAAACATGCATTCAACGAAAAGACGCGAGGTATGGAATATAAGTATAGAAAATTTTGGGGTTCATTGGGTAAGGGGTGTCTGTGGGAATTTTGTGGGAATTCTAGGGTAATTCCCACAGGTTTTTCTGTGGGCATAAAATGAATATGGGAATTGAAATCCAATTCCACGGCAGCCCTGCTAAATTCCAACAGAAAAAGTCGCAAGTTGTCGGCAAAAAGAATAATATAACCTAAAACGACATATTCGAGCAAAATTACGTGGCAAGAAACGCTGTGGAAACCGGTCTAAATAAAGCGACTACACGAAACAAGAAACTAAACGTCCATCTTCATGCAACAGAAATAGCTCAGCACACCGTTACGTCACGTAATTGTCACAAAAACAACAAAAAACGATAGAAAACTGCGCAACCTACGGCCGTAAAAACATGCCATGTACCAAAAAAACACAAACACCGATATCAAAATGCACAGTCAACGTCACGGACAAGAGCGCTGCGAAAACACGACTTCTAATATGAAACTTGAACGTTTACACAAACATCACTTTATCACAACTTTTTCCCTACTATCCGTAACCGTTTGCCGTGATATTCATACCACTAAACATAATTATTCCGTACGAGGCATGCCTTTTCAGGGAATTCAATCTGACGTTAGGTTGTCATAGTTACCAAGCAAATTTCTACAGGGGTCACGGCTCTCTGCCTCCCCCCTATAGCGCCCTCAAAATTTGCTCCAGCACACGGGTGAATTGAAAAACAAAGCAAAAGCTACAGAAAGGAAATAAGCATTGCGTACGACATGAATAAAATTTTCTGCGTGTCCAATTAACTGCAATATGCCAGCCACGTGGTAAATACGCGAGCTATTATGCGACCATTTCCGCTGCCGTTGTATATCACAGGTCACATTTCTGCACAAAAGTCTACAAACGTAGCCCAAATGCACGACCATGCTATGCAAATGGCCAGAGTGCTTTAGCTTCCCAAATACTTTAACTATTACAATATTCGCTCATTTAAAAAATTGGTTATTTCATGACCGACCACACGTTTGAAGTGTTATCTAATATTATTTTTAGGCCGCTCGGAACTACTACATTTTACAAGGCAGTGTAGCAACAGCATTAAGGTGATGTGGGCGTAAACTACAGTTGCTGGTGTCAAGTTTTTTCACGATGTTGAAAGACAAAAATTATTATACACGGCAAATGTTTCACGGAGTTATTCTTAAAAAACGTGGCACGTTTTTTGAGACACAGTGTACTAGTAGTTGAAAATTATACCCCGTTTACACGAGGAAGCTACATACAGCATACGTGAAGCAAACGTATTCAAAATACACGTGCACGACGTGTGCTCTAAGTTTGCTTCATGTTTGCTTCCTGGTGTAAACGGGGTATAAGTCAGCATAGAAATTAGACGGTCTTCATTGTATATTATACATACGGGCCAGTAAGGTAAACTGCTAACCATGTACACTCGACGCCCGAGCACAATAACAACACGTTATGTATATTAATATAACCATATATACACATAGAAAATTGCACAACATCAAACGAACACAAAAAACGAATTATACAATAACAACAACAGCAACAACAGCAATAGTTTAACGACAATAAACTATCAACATAAGCATGCCAATGTGAACAAAATCTAAACAAACTTTTCGAATTGTACTTAAAAAAACAAAAAATAAAAACAAAATCTGCACTCACAAAAGTCGGATAAAGAACACAAAAACGTTTGTGGCCAATATTGAAAAATAACTATTTACAGTAAACGGTCTATAGGAGAGGTTTTTCGTTGCAACTAAGCTAAAAAACTCAACCACGCGATCAAACACAGCTGCAGTAGTCTTGACACCACGGCTGGAAAACCCAGATTTAAAAAGCGTTTTTTTGGTTTTTAAGAGTTTTTATTGTAGGTTTTTAGGTTATAGGTTTTAGTATACAAAGAAGAATAGGGCTTACATGTAGACACAACATTACGATCCAGGAACCATTTTTCGTGTCACATCGTGTTCTATACGTAACGTCTAAACTAAAAATCACAATTAACGTATGAAATTAAAAGTATTCGTGTAATCTGTTAAACGTGCGCAACAGTGGTCTTCAAAGGCTTCTTTAGGTTTTTAACGACGTAAAAATCTAGGTTTTCAAATCAGTCTTCTAGCCCTACTCGCAACCACAGAATGATGCACTGTACAACGTCCGCGTGCAAAATATACAGATCACACAACATCAAAACGAAAACGAAGTCAAAAATCAGACTATACGGCATATATAAAAAAGTCATCACTGTCGATTAACTGAAACATCATTTTACCATCGCACACGTAACTCTGTGCAATCGGAGCCGGTTCGTAAAACGTGAAAAAACTGAAGCTACTTCAACGAACAGAAACCCTGCATTCTACAGTTCCAGATTATCACACATCTCAGAATCTTCGCGCACCTTTTTAGTAACTTTTCAACCCGAATGATATACGTGTTATTATCCCATCTCAAAATACTGATAATCCCCCATTCCCAGCGGCGTCGTGCGTTAGAAAATTTTGGCGGACAAGAAGTTGCGATTCTCCGGCAGACAGCTGCAGATTCTTGACAAACGAGACTACGGGTACTCAGACTACATGTATTTACCCTGCCCCTGAAATCTTCCAAGTAAAGGGTTTCCAGCCCCACGTTTTGTACTTTTGGAAGACATTTTTTCGACAAAAAATTTTTTGACGGGCTAAGATTTAGGAGGCGGGAGGGGGTGATTGCCCCCATGCCCTGCCACGACGCCCATTAAATTTTATGCGTAAATAATGGGGTACAATGGAAGCTCGACGTCGAATTCGCTTTCCCCTTTTCTCTTTCCTTCCGTTCTACTCTTTTTCTTTCCTTTTGTTCCCGTAATAAAGCCAGGGCATCTGGATAGCGTTTAAGGCTCACTCAGAAAGTTCACGTTCGTGCTGCAAAACGTAGGCTTACTACTGTGCATTCTAAGACGAAAATGGTAACAACAAAATAACAGTCTAAAACTTGACACGTTTTTAAAAGTTACAACATCTTCATTTACCACGCGACAGCGTAAGAAACAATGCAAATGGTGTAACTCAACGAAAATGAAAAGAAAACAAAACTAAAACGAAAACTTTTGAAAAAAATTATCCTCAACCATAAAGTCTGTGTGCACCGCTGTCCAAGCTAACCAAGGTTTTGCGGATGTATGATTATTCGTACTTATATGATTATATTGTTTCTTCACTGCACAAATGACCAAAAAAGTTTGCTTTACTGCATGAAATAATCTGGACTATCAACAATGGCTTCGCCAGCCAAAGTCCTCAAGACTTTAGATGACGAAAAATACAAAAACAGATCCCATAAACATACAAAACACAAAAACAACGAAAAAACAGTTCTTCACGGGAACTCAAATCAGAGCTACGGAACATCACCTGCCATATGGGATCAATGCAGCGTTACCTGCTACCCGACACGGCGGCAAGCTCGATAATCTGAAAGTTAGACAGTCCAAACTTTTAAAGTTCTTTCTTATATTCTTCCTACAGACGTTGGCTCAATCTGCACATTTCCTCTCAACAAGGGTTAGGGTTAGTAAAAATGCTGCAGTACACAACTTCGGACTATCAAATTTAGGATTATAGACACAGAAACCCCGACACAGGTGAACGCGCCTCACCTTAAGCAGGCCAGGTCGACTTATCTAACCGGGAGGAATAGGAAGCTGAGTTGAGACGCACACACGCCTGTGTTGGTATGACTGTACATCAACATCGCATGCAAGAAAGTTAAACACAGACAACACCATTCATGAGGTATAGCCAGAACTCAACACGGTTGGCGGTGACAAGACAACAATAATATTACAATAATAATACAAACTCTCAAACTTCGCACTTTTCGTTCACTGTTTCAAAATAGCAGAAAAATGCAGAAATTTGAGAAAGGTGTGTGATAGGCCCCACATCCTTTTCGGATTACGCACAAAAGTCTAATTTGGAAAACTAGGAACTTAGCATTAACTAAAAAATAAATCAAACATACTCGACAATCTCACGAGAAAAATGTGATTCACAAAAAATCGTAAAACTTACGAATAAGTTACGAAACGCATAACAAAGTTGCTGATTAAAGACGAACTTTAAAAAATCTTTTAAAAAACTCCCAGAAAGTTCACATAAGGCCACAAGACACAATAGATATAAATATGACAAACGCTTCTTGATTTACTCCCATTCTTCCAGTCTGTTCATTCCATTCACTAAACTTGAGGCATTAAAATTTTTGGGAAGCAGGTTGCTTCGGCGAAATGATAACAATAATAGTTTCAGCCTGGGAAATTTAGTACTGAGGATTTAAGAAATAATAATAATCATCAAAAGGCTCGTACAACAGTCTTCAAGCTCACACGGCACGTTGGCACAACTACATACCAAGCAGAAAACCGAGAGAGGGAAATAGAAAAAGTAAGTAACGGCGGCGGCGACTACTACGGCGGCGGCAAACGGCGAGGGGCAATGAAACAGTCACGTGACAACGACGCCATCCGGGGATTCAAGCATCAGAACAAGAAGCAGCGAGAACGTCAACGACGACAACAACAACACGCAACAACTACAACAACAGTGCACCGAGATTAAAGTTAACAAGTCGACGGCATCATCATTCAACGTTCATCGACAACGCTCTTCCTGCGTTCACAAACAGTCATTCGATTTTGCAGATTGAGAATTCAAATTTTACGAAGGAAAGATTAAATCTACCAATTTTTACCAATTTTAAAAGCTTGGAGTACCAGGAATGTGCAAAAACAAATTTTAAAAACTAAATATTCAAACTCGTGAATTTTATTTACGAATTTTAAGTCACGAATTCTCGATCTATGCTTGACGCGTTTCAAATAAAAGTGGCCCGCCACATCCGACGAGCTCTTATTTCCCGAATGTCACTATGTTCTGGAACAGAAGCAAAATAGCCTAGGAGCACTGACCTGTGGCTTTGGCTTCAGTACTGTCGAAACCTGCAGACCCCGCAGAAAGAAAGGTGATACTGAAACAATGAAAACACCATTTTGATGGCAGACGACGTGCAATCTACAAGACGATGTCGACTTCAAGACATAGCCTGATAGATAACAACAAAGATTTAGCAGCTGCTGTTGATGATGATAAAGTTCACAGTGGAGTAGCTGACCAGTTAGGTCCCCGAATAGGACTGCGATCTATCGAAGGGGTTAGCCACGAGGCGTGCCAGAAAGACGCAGCACAGATAAGACCAAATTCCAGTACTTGGATTCGCTGGGATTTGTTGTAGACTTTCGATATGCTCTAGACTTGTTGTACAGTTAGTTGTACTCTCTCTCATTTTCGGTCGGAGGAATGGGTCACCGCCCCAATCTTTTCTAGGAAGCTCCAGAGGCCGAAGACGTCGTAGATCGGTTGTTCGTTCCTCTGTGATCGGGAGACCATATCTATTTCCAGGCCTGCTGGTGTGCCGGACACTGCGAAACCAGGACTGGTGTTCTGCCATTTCTTCGACGACGTTACAGTGGGGGCAGGTGTTTATCATACTTTTACAACAGGCTGTAGGCCTACACCATATCGAAGCAAGTGGAGTGTGGGACATTACAGAAACCGACGCCGACGTCAATGACAGCTATATCAAGCCAGTTAGGTCGTCTCTCAAACCGGTACCGCTCAAAAGTGGAATTCCGCAGCCCCATAAACGACCAGGGTGAGATGAGCGAAAAAGAAGTTGAAAAAGAAAATTTCGCACAGACAGCAAAGCCCATAGCGTCGTGGGAGCTCGCTTATCCCGCAGCTCGTCTCTGCCGTTCGCATTCCACTTCAGACATCATTCGACAGAGGGCGTCCGTCTAGAACGGCGGTGGTTGAATCCCCTGGGCGCTGGGGCCGCTGGAACAAGCCAAAGTGGCGATGTTCGTCTCCGGTGAGACTGGAGTAATAGCGGCTGGGGTCGGCTGATCTGCGGCTGGACCCTGATGTTGCTGGAGTGCCCGCAGTCGCTCGACACCCAGACAACTGACGGTACGTAGCTGCGGCAGCAGACCGATGGCTCGTGCAAACAGTTGGCGCTGGGTGGCGGCGTTGTACGTGCAGTGGTCGCGCAGCGCGTCCAACACGCGGTTCTGTAGATCATCGACGCGCTTTGCTTCCAGCAGACCGTGACGATCTGATCAAAACATCACCACTAGAATAGCACCACTATTTCGGTAGCTTGGTGCCATATATGGTCGGTATGTAACCACTCACCAAGGTCAACTCAGCCTTCCATCCATCTGGGGGTAGGTAAATCAAGTACTGGCCTGTTTGCCTGGGGTTAAGGTGAGGTGCGTTCACCTGTGGCAAATAACACTGTGTGATTCCATATGGCAGGCGACGCTCCGTGGCTCTGAGATGCACTCACATAAAGAGAGCTATGCACACCTTTCAAACTTTTAGCCCTTTAATTGAAATCTTGAACTAAACAACAACATTTATTTTGTCTGGCCAATTTTTACTTACATAATTACTACAAAGTCCCGCAAAATACACCTTTGAGACAGAATCTTTACCTTGTTATTATTGCCACTATTATCTTTTTGTGAATTACAAGACACACTGACCAACAACATTTATTTTTAGTATTAACCTTATCGTTACTTACTGTAAATATGCAAAATTAGTCAATCCTAACAATTGAGTTAAACCAACCTTGTGGCAATTACCAATAAAGACCACTTTTCGTGCAAAAATATAGTCATTTCAAACACTTCAAATTAAAATTTCCTGTAAATGACGTTGATCAAATTTATTTCATAACATACGTAAAAATAGCATGGCCACAACATATTGTGAAACACATGACGATATTCCATTTTACTCATCTGAAATTGTCACGTGTTCAATTATGACAGACTTATTTTTATTTGGAAGAAAAATGAATGTGCAGCAAATTCTTTCACAAAGAAATGTAGGGTGCATGTCCGTCTGAGTTTAATGTCATGAATATTCAGTTAAATCATACAGGTGATGAGGGCGAGCGACGCCATGCAGGCTAGGGTCGATATGTCAATGGCGTGTCTTCTCAGTGAGGCGCCAAACTCAACGATTGCCTCCAGCCAGGTGGGTCCAAACGTTGACAGACACTGCTGCTGATGTAGGACCAGCCCGTTGCTTAGCACAACTCGCTCGTCTCCAGTATCAAGTCTTGAGCACAACAAACCGTACCAATAGAACAGTCACGACTATACTAATTAATATCTGAAGCTTAAATCAAGAAACTTGCAAAAGAAACTTGTGGAAGTTTCTTATCGTAGGCCTACATGTTTTTTTTATCAAACTGTGATGCACGTTTATGCACGTTCTTGTATAAGGTCCGAATAAGACTGATATGCCATGATCCATGATACATGTATGACTAATTATTATGACATGACACGCCATCACATGTGAAAACATGAATAATACAGAATTTGTACCAAAAACTTTTACAATAAAATACTCTCAATTTGTAATCTCAATCTGTAAGGTGCCTGGAAATTTTCACGCGAAATAAAGCTGAGTTATTATATTACCGCAAAAAAAACTTGGTCCAGAAAACGCTATTCAAGAAACCATCGATGTGCACCACTTTTTCCCGCAAAGTGATCTGCAAAAAATTCCCGTATAAGTTTCATTACTGTGTGTCAGCATCATCTTCCGGTCAGCAAAAGTGGCTGCATTAAACAAGAAATTTGAGCAAAGCTCACGAGACGCGCGAAAGCCTATAGCATTTCCAGTTCAGTAGTTATAGTTTCGAAAATTGCATATCACTTGGACTCGGCCCATCGGGACCCTAATA